>Ga0265293_10004953_pt1 | contig 22843 bp, 21 predicted proteins | sample Munlanlewell138R_FD_192505 | JGI IMG/M metagenome (GOLD analysis project Ga0265293, IMG submission 192505) | Leachate microbial communities from a municipal landfill in Southern Ontario, Canada - Leachate well 138R | ecosystem: Engineered > Solid waste > Landfill > Unclassified | place: Canada... | reverse complement strand
GACAACGGGCTCTTCCGGCTCAACGATGTGTTGGACAGCTCCATTCGGACGATTGTCAGTGAGAACTACCTCAACGAGGCGGTACGCAATACCAACCAGATCAACACCATCACCATCGAGGAGGATGTACAGAGCCTCGATTCGGTGGAGGACGCCGAGACACTGCGCAACCTGACGGCCACCGTGGCCCGTCAGGAGACGATCAAGATCGGGCGTGACGGACTGTCGACGATGATGTACAACCAAGCCAAGCGGTTCACCGATGGCTTCGGCATCGAGCTCATCGACATCGTGGTTCGCCAGATCCGCTACAGCGACGACCTCACCGAGAGCGTCTACCAGCGGATGATCAAGGAACGGAACCAGATCGCCGAAGCATACCGCTCCTACGGACGTGGTCAACTTGCCCAGTGGCAGGGAAAGACCGAGAGTGAGCAGAAGCAGATCCTCAGCGCCGCCTACGCCACCGCTGAGCGGACCAAGGGCGTGGCCGATGCCCAGGCGACGCAGATTTATAGCGACGCCTACGAGGCCGACCCCGACTTCTTCGAGCTGTGGCGCACCCTCGAGTCGTATCGCAAGACCGTACCGACGCTCCAGAAGATCCTCTCCACCGACATGGAGTACTTCGACCTCCTCTATGGCAAGGAGAAGTGAGCCCGCTCACGGGACAACAGACGGGGTGGATATCGCAACCATCTACGGGGAAGGCCGATGGGCCTTCCCCTTTTTTGCACTGCTTGCTAGGCTGTGGCCATGAACTGTGATACCTGCATCATCTTTGATTTTGACGGCACCCTCTACCCGATCATCGACTTCGACAGCGAACAGCTGCTCGTCCACACCATCGCCCAAACCTCCGATGAAGTGTTCAGGAAGGAGGCACAGCGGTTCATCGCCGATGACCAGGCCGGCTGTTTTTTGTTGGAGGATTTTCACCTGCGCTACGCTGCGATGACCCGTGGGAGTACCGCCGCCCTCGTGGACGAGGTGGGCCGCCACCTGGCAGGCCTCCTCTCCTGCGACGACCGTACATCGCTCGTCACACTCAAAAAGGAGAGCAGAGCCGACTTTGCCATCTTTACCTGTGGGACCGAAAATCTTGCCGAGGCGTTTCTCACCCACCTGGGTATCCGCGACCTCTTCACCTCCATCAGGGGCAAGCGCCTCCACTTTGAAGAGGTGGGCAATACAACGATGACGATTGATATCCACACCCCCGAGGCGAAGCGGCGCGCACTGGAGGCGCTGCGTCCCTGCTACCGCACCATCGTGGCTGTCGGAGATGGCCCCACCGACATCCCGATGCTCGAGGCCGCCGACCTGGGCCTGGTCATCGACTGGAACGCCCAGGCAATGCACAGCAACTTTGAGACCCACCACTCTCTCCCCTCCCTCTGCAGGAGGATCGCAGCCTATCTGGTAAGCGCCGCCGAAGCTTGAGCGACGGCCACCCGATGGCCGAAGAAGAAGAGGAGAGCGGTGACGCACAGGCACAACAGGCGGGCGAGCACGACGCCTACGCCCAAGAGGGGCAGGACGACCAAAAGCAGGGCCGCCACTACGATCCACAACAGCGTCACCAGCAAGCCAAAGAGCCCATTGGGGTTGGACTTCATCGCATGCTGGGCTAGCGTCCACTCCTCGTTTGGATTGTGGTAGTCGATGGCCAACTGGAAGGATGCCACTGCGGCGATGGAGAGCAGCGACAGCGGCGCCATCCAGACCAGTGGAGTGAGACCTCGGCCCAAGAGCAGCAATGCCGCTGCCAGATAGACGAAATTGAGAGAACCGCTGAGCAGCAGGTGGAAGAGCAGCTTGGCATCCACATATCGACGTGGCTCGACCGGGTAGAGGCGGTCGAGGGCGAAGTGTGGCCCCTGGCGTGAGACGCTGGTGCTGCTGATCATCGTCATATTGGCAACCATGGCAAGGATGAGGAAGATCACCTCACCGACCACCGGCAGTGAAAGCACCCCCTCCAACAGGCTGGCCATTTCACCGATGGTGCCGGTGATCGCCCACACCCCGATGAGGATCAGCGGGATGAAGAGCTCACCGACCACCTCGAAGATGAAGGCGCTGTGGCTTTTGATGACCACCGCCTCACGCCGGACCAGTGCACCGAGGAGGGACCGTTGCCGCCAGCCCGCCACTGCCTGTGAACGCCTATGAGACGAGCCGCTTGCAAGGCGCAAGAGGTTCTGCCCATACGTCTCGATCACCGCGACGATGGCCAGCGTGCCGAGGGCGATGGGCAAGAGCAGGGAGAGGAGGAGCGATGGGAGGGAGAGATACCCCTTGGCCTGGACGACCAATGCTGAGAAGATCCGCTCCAGGGTAGCAAAGAGGGGCAGCATCGAGGTGACCATCGCCTGATAGTCGTAGGCGAGGGCCCCGCTCGTGTCCAAGGAGCGGGTCATCAACGCCGAAAGGGCGATGAAGAAGAGCAGGAAGAGCAGCATCGCAACTATTTTGGAGGCCGACCCTGCCCGTTTGGCCACGTTCAGGCGGATGGCCAGCGCGATGGCGATCGTCACGATGGCAAGCGGAACAACCGGGGCGATGACCACGTTGATGAGGGAGGCTATCACGAAGGTCGGGTTCAACGAGCCGATCCAGGCGGCTACCACCACCGCAGGCAGCGTCATGAACGCATAGAGGGGGGCATAGAGCAGGTAGAGGATGGCCAACCGGCTCAGGGCCAGCGTGTGGTGGGCGATGGGCAGGGCGCTGAGCATCCGCACATCACCGGCGCTGTAGAGCACGTTTGCAATGGAGGTGAAGGAGAAGATCACCGTGGCGACGCATCCGACCACCATCGCAAGGAAGAGGCCCAGGTAGGGCTTGTCCACCAGCATGCCGAAGGTCTGGTAGCCCCAGTAGGTGAAGCCGAGCATCACGAGAAAGTATGCGGCGAGCAGGAGCATCAGGAGCGTGAGGATGACCATCACCACCCTGCTGCGCTTGCGCTTTGAACGTCCGAATCCCAGGCGGTTGACCAGCGAGGAGAGCGGTTTGGTTCCCACCCAGAAGGCCTTGATGAGCAGCAGGAGCGTCTTCACGTCCGTTCCTCGGTCAGAGAGAGGAAGAGCGATTCCAGACTCTCCTGGCCTGCCCCGTTCTGTGAGCGCAGGTCGGCAAACGAGCCGCTGTAGAGCAACGCCCCTTCGTTGATGATTCCCAGTGTGGTGCACAGCTGTTCGGCGACCTCAAGCACGTGGGTGGAGAAGAAGACGGTCTTGCCTGCCTCCGCATACTCCTTGAGCAGGGTCTTGAGGGTAAAGGAGGCCTTCGGATCAAGGCCGACCATCGGTTCGTCAAGAATCAGGAGCTTCGGCTCATGCAGCAGTGCTGCGATGACGCTGAGCTTCTGGCGCATGCCGTGCGAGTAGGAGGAGATCGGGTCGGCGAGCTCGCGGCTGAGCAGCATCCGCTCACTCAGATCACCGATGCGTTTCTCTCGCTGTCGTTGGTCGATTTCATACACGTCACAGAGGAAAGAGAGGTGCTCAAGGCCGGTCATCTTCTCATAGAAGGTAGGCTCATCGGCGCAGTAGCCGACCATCCGCTTGTAGGCCACCGACTGGGTGCTGGCCACCGAGTCGAAGGTGATGGTACCACTGTCGGGGGCCAAAAGGCCGACGATCATGCGGATGGTGGTGGATTTACCCGCTCCGTTGGGGCCGAGGAACCCGAAGATCTCCCCTCCCCCGATGGTTAGGGAGAGCGAATCGACGGCCGGCTGCTTTTTGCCCTCATAGCGCTTGGTCAGTGTGGTACACTCGAGCATCATCTTCCTCCATGGCTCTGAGTATAGTCTGGCAGCATACTTTATTCAAGAACTGTTTCGAAGTATTTCGAATTAGTTATACTGCATATTCATTCATGTATTTGCGTAATAATACGGAGAAATTACAAGTATTGGCCAATTTTATTGAATATTTATGCATAAACCTCTTGTCATTCTTCAACTGCTTCACTACAATGTGCTGCAAACGACCTGGGAGGGCGGACATGCAGAAAGAGAAGATCATCCTCGCGTACAGCGGGGGTCTTGACACCTCGGTAATCCTCAAGTGGCTTGCCAACAAGGGGTTCGACGTCATCGCCTATGTGGCAAACGTCGGTCAGAACGAGGACTGGGAGGCGATACGGGCAAAGGCGCTGGCAACCGGTGCCTCGAAGGTGTACATCGAGGACTTGCGCCACACCCTGGTCACCGACTACATCTACCCGGCCCTGCAAGCCAACACCATCTACGAGGGAAGCTACATGCTCGGCACCTCGCTTGCCCGTCCCATCATCGCCAAGCGCCAGACCGAGATCGCCCGCAAGGAGGGTACCGTCTACCTTGCCCATGGGGCGACGGGCAAGGGCAACGACCAGGTTAGATTCGAGTTCGGCTACTACATGCACATGCCCGAAGCGAAGATCATCGCCCCATGGAAGGATACCGAGTGGCTCGCCCAATTCGAGGGGAGAAGCGACATGATCGCCTATGCAGAGGAGCATGGCATCCCCATCAAGGCCTCGACGAAGAAGCCGTACAGTGAGGATGAGAACTTGATCCACATCAGCCATGAGGCGGGGATCCTCGAGGATCCAGCCAAGCGGGCCGACGCCGACGTCTTCTCAATCACCCTCAGCCCACAGGAGGCAGGCGACGAGGAGACGCTGCTCTCCATCGAGTTCATTGACGGCCTTCCCGTCAGTGTCACCAACGAAGGCGACTCCACCGTCGTCACCGACCCGCTTGAGATGATCGTCTATCTCAACAAGATCGGCCATGACAACGCCATCGGACGGGTGGACATGGTGGAGAACCGCTATGTCGGCATCAAGAGCCGGGGCGTCTACGAGACACCGGGCTGTGAGATTCTGTGGAAGGCCCACCGCAACTTGGAGGGCATCACGATGGACAAGGAGGTGATGCACCTGAGAGACTCGCTCATGCCCACCTACGCCACCCTCATCTACAACGGATACTGGGGCAGCCCGGAGTTCGAGGTGCTCAGAGCAGCGTTCACCCAAAGCCAGAAGCATGTCAGCGGAAAGAGCCGTGTCGCGCTCTACAAGGGCAACGTGATCTTTGCCGGGGTAGAGAGCGCCTCCTCCCTCTACGATGAGGCGTTGGGGTCGATGGATAGGGCTGGCGGCTATCAGCCGGTGGACTGCAGGGGGTTCATCAACATCAATGCGATCCGCTTGATCGCCAGCGCGAGGCGGAGCTAGCCCAGCTCCTCCCAGTGCTCCTTTCCGAGGGCGAGGATGGCATGGATGTGTTCATCGTCAAGACGGTAGAGCACATTGCGTCCATCCTTGCGGAAGCGAACCAACCGGCTTGCCCTCAGCAGTTTCAGCTGCTGGCTGATGGTGGACTGCTGCATGCCAAGCGCTTCGCTGATGGAGGAGACGCCGCGTTCCCCTCCTTCCAAGAGGAAGAGGATTTTCAGCCGGGTGGGGTCACCGTAGACCTTGAAAAATTCGGCGATTTCGACAATCGCCTCCTCAGTGGGCAGAGAGTAACTCTCGGTGTGCATATCATCGTGCATGGCCACAGTATAGCGGCGCCGAGGGCAAAAAGAAAGTACGTCTATTTGCAAAACCCAAAATATGGGATAGAGTGCATGAATTCCCCTTTCGGAGGTACCAACCATGGATATTGACAAGAATAGGGCAACCTTGATCCTCCCCGAGAAAGAAATCAATCTCACCGTCCTCACCGACAACATGGGCGACAAGTCGATCGACATCACCGCACTGCGCAAGGAAACCGGCTACATCACCTACGACCCGGGCTTCGTCAATACCGGCAGTTGCATGAGCTCGATCTGCTACGTCAATGGCGAGCAGGGAATCCTCCGCTACCGTGGCTACGACATCGAGGACCTGGTCGAGCACTGCGACTTTGTAGAGGTGGCCCACCTCCTCATCAAGGGCGAGCTGCCCAACCTGGAAGAGCGGCACCTCTACGCCGAGATGCTCAACCGCCACTCGTTGCTCCACGTCGACATGCGTAACTTCTTCCGTGACTTCCCCCAAGAAGCCCACCCGATGTCGATCCTCAGCGCGATGGTGGCAAGCCTGTCCGCCTTCTACCCTGAGATCGCCGATGTCGATCCGGAGGAGAACGTCGACCTCACCGTCAGCCGACTGCTCTCCAAGATGCGTACCATCGCCGCCTTCAGTTACCGACAGATGAACGGGTTGGACTTCGTCGACCCCTCCTACAAGTTCTCCTACTGCGAGAACTTCCTCAACATGATGTTCCACACCTCGGTCAACGCCTACGTTCCCGACCCCCTGCACGTCAAGGCGCTCAACACGCTCTTGATCCTCCATGCCGACCACGAGCAGAATTGCTCCACCAGTGCCGTGCGCCTCGTCGCCTCAAGCGACGCGAACCTCTACGCCTCGGTGGCCGCCGGCTGCTGCGCGCTGTGGGGCAGCAAGCACGGCGGTGCCAACCAGGAGGTGGTGCAGATGCTCTTGGAGATCCATACCCAGGGGCTCACCCTCGAACAGGTCATCGCCAAGGCAAAGAACAAGGACGACCCGTTCCGCCTCTTCGGCTTCGGCCACCGGGTCTACAAGACCTACGATCCGAGGGCAAAGATCGCCAAGCGCCTTTGTCAGCAGATCCTTGGCAGCGAGACCTATACCGATCCGCTCTTGAAGATTGCCATGGAGCTGGAGGAGGCCGCCCTGGGCGACCCCTACTTCATCGAGCGCAACCTCTACCCGAACGTGGACTTCTACACCGGCATCATCTTCCACGCCATGGGGATCCCCGAGTCGATGTTCACCGTCCTCTTTGCAATGGGACGGTTGCCCGGCTGGATCGCCCACTGGCTTGAGTGGAGGCACGACCCCTACCAGAAGATCGGACGCCCGCGCCAAGTCTACAACGGGCCGCACGTACGCAAGGTCAGCCCGCTCGAAGATCGTTAGAGCAGCGCAACCAAACGCTGTGCATAGGCCGCTGTCCCCAGCAGGGTTGCCGCCGTTCCTTCCCTCTGCATTGCATGGTGGAAGTCGGCGGTGACGCTGCCCTCCTCGATTGTCCGGCGCACTGCAGCACCGATCATCGCACCGGCCTCTTCCATGCCCACAAAGGAGAGCATCATCGCTGCGCTGAGGACCAACGACAGCGGATTGGCCATGTCCTTGCCGGCGATGTCCGGGGCCGTTCCGTGGGTCGCCTCAAAGATGGCGTGTCCGCTCTCCCAGTTGATATTCGCCCCTGGGGCAATGCCGATGCCTCCCACCCCGGCAGCCAGCGCATCGCTGATGTAGTCGCCGTTGAGGTTCAAGGTGGCGATCACATCGTAGGCGTCGCTCTTGATGAGGATGTTCTGCAGGAATGCATCGCAGATGCAGTCGTCGATGACCAAGTCGCGCTGGTCGCTGCGCTTGATGACCACCCTACCCTGGCTGTCCTCCACCGCCCCGAACTCCCGGCGGGCCAGCTCATAGCCCCACCGACGGAACCCCCCTTCGGTGAACTTCATGATGTTGCCCTTGTGCACCAGCGTCACGCTTCTGCGGTTGTGTGCAAGCGCGTAGCGCAGAGCCGCCCTGATGAGGCGCTCACTGCCCTCTCTCGACACCGGCTTGATCCCGATGGCACTGCTCTCGGGGAAGCGGATCTTCGAGACGCCCATCTCTCGGTGCAAAAAGTCGATGACCTTCGCTGCCTCTCCGCTTCCGCTCTCCCACTCGATGCCGGCGTAGATGTCCTCGGTATTCTCGCGAAAGACCACCATGTCGATGAGGTCGGGTCTCTTCAGCGGTGAGGGAACGCCCGGGTAGTACTCCACCGGTCTGAGGCAGGTGTAGAGGTCCAGGCGCTGGCGCAGCTCAACGTTCAGCGATCGCTGCCCCTCACCCACTGCCGTTGCCAGCGGCCCCTTGATGGCCACCTTGTGCTCTTCGATGCGGGATATCGTCTCCTGCGGCAAGGCGGTACCCACCAGCTTTTGTGCTTTCTCCCCGGCCAGCAACTCGAGAAACTCGATGCGCAGCTCCTTGGGGTAGGCTTTCTCTACCGCTGCGTTGACGATGACCTTCATCGCAGCGGTGATCTCCGCTCCGATGCCGTCTCCTTCGATGTAGGGAATGGTGATGATCTGCATCAGGGTCGCTCCTTGAGGATGTTGAGCAATCCGCCGCTGATCAACATGGCACGCTGCTCGTCGGTGACATCACACTCCAGTACGACCTCGCACGCCTTGGTCTTGTTCTTGAGGATGACGTGCTGCCCCTTGATCTGTTCCTTGATGCCCTCGATGGAAATCTCGTCGTTCTGGTCGAACTTCGCATAGTCCTCCTCGCTTGTGAAGGTCAGCGGGACGATACCGAAGTTGCAGAGGTTGTTCTGGTGGATCCGCTCGATGGAGAGGGCGATGACTGCCTTCACCCCGAGGTACATCGGGCAGATGGCGGCGTGTTCACGGCTTGAACCCTGCCCATAGCTGGCACCGGCGATGATGAAGTTGTCTTTGCCGCGGTCCTGGTTCTCGATGCAGCGGTTCGAGAAGTACTCGTCGATCGGCTCGAAGACATACTTGGAGTAGACGGGGATGTTTGAGCGGTACTTGAGCCGGGCACCGGCCGGCATGATGTGGTCGGTGGTGATCTTGTCCCCCACCTTGATGGTCACATACCCGTCCAGATCCTCCTTGAGCGGGGTGTTGGCCGGCGGATCGCCGATGTTCGGCCCGCGGAAGATCTCCACTCCACTGCCATCGTCGGGGGGGAAGACCAACATCGAGTCGTCGACGATGTAGGAGGTGGGCAGGACGATCTCAGGGTACGGGATGCCATGGTCGCTCAGTGGGTCGGTGAAGACCCCGGTGATGGCCGAGAGGGCCGCGGTCTCCGGGCTGACGAGGTAGACCTGAGCGCTCTTGGTGCCGCTGCGCCCCTCGAAGTTGCGGTTGCTCGTCCGCAGGCTCACCCCGTTGGTGCCGGGGCTTTGGTGGTTGCCGATGCAGAAGCCGCATGCGCTCTCCAAGATCCTCGCCCCGGCCTGCACGAACTTGGCCAATGATCCATCGTTGCTGAGCATGAGCAACACCTCCCGGCTTCCCGGGGCGATGCCGAGGCTCACGTTCACCGCTGCCGTGTGGCCATCGAGGATGTCGGCGACCTTCTTCATGTCGACGTAACTGGAGTTGGTGCACGATCCGATGAGGACCTGCTCGACCGGCTTGCCCGCCAGATTCTTCACCAGCTCGATGTTGCCCGGCGAGTGGGGGCAGGCCATCCTCGGCTCGAGGGTGGAGAGGTCGATCTCATGGAGGCCGTCGTAGACAGCCCCCTCGTCAGCACAAAGCGGGCGGTACGCCTCCTCGCGCCCCTGGGCCTTGAGGTAGAAGTGCGTCCGCTCATCACTGGGGAAGATCGAGGTGGTCACCCCGCACTCAGCTCCCATGTTGCAGATTGTGGACCGCTCGGTCACCTCAAGCGTCTTCACTCCGTCTCCGGTGTACTCGAAGATGCAGTTGACGTTCCCCTTGGTGCCAAAGCGCTCGAGAACCGCGAGGATCACGTCCTTGGCACTCACCCACGGGCGCAGCGCCCCGGTGAGACGGATCTCGATGACCTTGGGGCTGATGAGATGGAAGGGACCGCCGGCCATGGCGACGGCAACGTCCAGGCCCCCCGCTCCAATGGCGATCATACCGATGCCTCCGCCGGTGGGGGTGTGGCTGTCGCTGCCCAAGAGCGTCTTGCCCGGGATACCGAAGCGCTCCAGGTGCACCTGGTGGCAGATGCCGTTGCCAGGCTTGGAGAAGATCACCCCTTTGGCGGCGGCGACACTCTGCAAGTAGCGGTGGTCGTCGGCGTTCTCAAAGCCGACTTGGATGGTGTTGTGGTCCACGTAGCTGACGGCCAGTTCATTCTGCACCCTCTCGAGGCCCATCGCCTCGAACTGCAGGTAGGTCATCGTGCCGGTGGCGTCCTGGGTAAGGGTTTGGTCGATTGTGATGCCGATCGGCTTGCCGACCTCCAGTGTCCCACTGCTCAGGTGCTCGCCCAAGATCTTCGCGGTCAATGTCTTTGCCATGGTTGACTCCTCTGCCTCTTCGCTGAGCCCATTCTATCCGATTCGTCGCCGATGTGTAAGGCCCTTTAATGAGCCCGTTGTTCCAATGTCAAGGATACGATCAACTCGACTGCGACCACCACCAAGGCGACGATTCCCCCTACCCCCAGGAGCGATGAAAACGAGAGGCGTTCGTAGATTGTCCCACCACCCACCGCCCCAAGAATCGTGCCGATGGTGAGCAACACCTCGTGGATGATCATCCTGCGGCTGCGGTGCACCGACCCGCTGACCCCGTGGAACATCGACTGGGTGTAGGCGAAAGCAAAGAGAAAGCCAAAGAGGGTGAAGAAGAGGGCAAAGAGCGGCAACGAATGGAAGCGCGTCGCCGCGAGGCAGAGGAGACCGAAGGCCCCTTGGACGGCGAAGATCCACCACTTCTTGAAGTGCCAGAAGTGGAACTTTCCCAACAAAAAGAAGCTTACGCAGCTGCTCACCCCCCGAAAGAGCAGCAAGAGGCCGGTGGCACTCTCGCTGATGCCAAGCACATCTTGGGCGTAGAGGGGGAAGATGGTGAGGATGATCGACATACCGGTGTAGAGGGTGATGATGCCGCCCCAGGCGTAGAATCGCAGCACGGTCGATTGGTCGATCGCTCGTTCACGACGGTTGACCACCCGCTCGCTGTCCACCGCCCGCATGCCGTGGGCCAGGGAGCTTGCTGCGACGATCATGGCATAGACTGCGATGAAGACGGCGATCGCCACCGTGAAGGCGGTCGTCGTGGAGTGTTCGACCAGAAGGCCGGCAGCGTAGGAGGAGAGCCCCACACCCAATGACCAGGAGACGTTGAAGGCATTGACCACCCGGTTCAGTGCCGCTCCCTCCTTGCCGCGGGAGAACCACGCCTCGATCTGTGGCCAGAGCAGACTCATGGCGGCACCGTAGAGGACGAGGGCAAGGTAGGCGACCGCCAAGACCCGGGCAAGGGCGAGCAGTGCCACGGCACCGGCCATTCCCAAGAGCGAGACCTCCACCAAGTGGCGGGGGCGGAAGTGGGGGGTGTAGCGTGAGCCGACGATGCAGAGGATGAGGTAGGAGATCGGCGTGATGGAGGCGGCCGCGCCAATCTGATCGGCCCTGAGGCCGAAGACGGTACGCAGGTGGTACACCAAGGCGAGGTTGACCATGGCGATGACCAGCTGGGAGAAGAATGAGGCAAGATTGAGGACCCAGAATTGGACGGTATCGGATTTCGGCATGCACCCCTCCTGCACTGATGAGTAAGACTGTACAGGTGAAGGGATTCTTGCGCAAGGAGGCAAAAGACGGTACTGTAGGGCCATGAACAACGATGTGTTGGCCAATGCCCCCTTCATCAGTGCGGCCGCTGCCTTCTTCTTCGCCCAGCTCTTCAAACCCTTCATCAACGCCATCTTTGAGCGGCGCCTCGTGTGGAGTCTCTTGCTCTCCACCGGCGGGATGCCGAGCAGCCACACCGCCGGGGTCATCGCGCTGGTGACAAGCATCGGTTTCACCCACGGAATGGGTACTGTCTCCTTCGCCATCTCGGCGACCTTCGCCGCCATCGTCATCCACGATGCGATGGGCATCAGGAGGGCGGCAGGCAAGCAGGCCGAGGTCATCAACGAGTGGAGCCGGATCCTCAGCGACATCCACCGGGAGGGTCAGTTCACCCCCGAGAACCTGAAGACGATGCTTGGCCACTCCTTCAGCCAGATCCTCGGCGGGACGCTCTTGGGCTTGATCGTCGGCCTCGCCGTGACCGATTGGATTGTCGGGTTATAAACTTTTCTGTATATTTATACTTATTTTTCCCATTTTACTTGACAATTCATGCATAACTATACATGATACTCCGTAGTATTTGCATATTAAGGAGTGTCGCATGAAAAAGCACATCAGTCTGATTTTGGTAGTCCTCTTGATCGCCTCCCTCTCTCTCTTCGCCGGTGGAAAGAAGGAGAGCAAGGATGGATACGTCTTCGCCTCCGATGCCACCTGGCCCCCGCTGGAGTTCGTTGATGAGAATGGCAACCTCGCTGGCTTTGAGGTCGAGTTGATACCCCTCATCGGCGAGAAGGTCGGTGTGAAGATGAGCGTGAAGAACATCCCCTGGGATACGATCTTCGCAGGTCTTGCCAACGGTGCCTATGACGGGGTTGCCAGTGGCGTCACCGTCACCGAGGAGCGGAAGGGCACAATGGCCTTCTCCACCACGATCCTGGAGGCTGGACAGGTGGTCATCGTCCGCACCGTAGACAGCGCACAGTACCAAAGCATCAACGACCTCGGTGGCAAGCGCATCGGCGTGCAGATCGGCACCACCGGTGATTTCTCCCTCGAGGAGTACCCGGTCATCCGGCGCGCCTACGATGACATCGGACTGGCCATCGAGGATTTGATCAACGGCAACGTCGAGGCAGCCGTCTGTGACTCGCTCATCGCCAGTGACTTTGTGCTGGAGAACCCCAGCTACAAGGGTAAGCTCACCGTCGTCGGCGCCCCGTTCACCGAGGAGGACATCGCCATCGCCGTGCAGAAGGACAACACCGAGCTGCTCGCCCTGATCAACAAGGGTCTGGCACTGGCCATGGCAGACGGATCCTTTGATGCGTTGAAGGCAAAGTGGAACCTGCTGTAGATGAGCGGTCCCTTGATGCAAAGGGAGCTCCGGCTCCCTTTGATTACGTTGATGTGCGATTTACTGTAAAAATGGCACTGAGATGACAGCATACGTTCAAGGATAAAAACTCCTCACGACTGTTGCGATGGTGAGGGGTTTTTATTCGTCTTTGCAAATTACATTCACCAACTACACCCTGTTACAAGTCACCCCCGCTGTTTGAACCGTAAAGATGGTAGAAAGCCATCGAAATTGGGTAACCAAAATCCTGGGTGGTAGACACGTTATCTAATCCTTCAAGATAAATAATCTGGAAATTGTCTAATCCTTCAAGATAACGGTCAGGCCAAGAGGAGCTTCGGCTCCTCTTATTTTTTGGAAACCGTTGAATATTTATGCAAATAGTATTGACTTATCCTGTATAATTATGTAGTAGTATCGTGTGTCTACAAACGAACCAGAATACCAACACGCTGAATTGGAGGAGTTGCGCCTGGAGGCGGTACGCCGCAAGGTCGTATCCCTAGACCCTCACGCCTCCAAGGTCAAGCACGTGACGATCCACATGACCGATGGCGTGCTGATCCCGAAGAAGGACAGCCACCTCTTCAACTCATGGCGCATCACCTTCTTCAGTGCCATTGTGCTGCTCACCTCCCTGGTCCTCTTTCGGCCTACCCCGTACCGTGACATCTTTTTGGTGACCATCAAAGGGACGCCGGTGACCTTCCAAGCCACAATCCTCGCCATCATCGGGGCGGTGCTCATCGGCACCGTCACCGGCCTGGGGGCGGTGAGCAAGAAGCGCTGGGTCAACGTGGTCAGCGGCGTCTATGTTGAACTGATCCGCGGTATCCCGCTCCTGGTCCAGCTGATCTTCATCTACTACGCCATGGGGCGCTTCTTCAAGATCGAGGGGATGATCGCCGCCGTAACCGCGCTGGCGATCTGCTTTGGTGCCTACATGGGTGAGATCGTGCGCGCCGGCATCCAGGCGATCCCCCGTGGCCAGATGGAGGCGGCCATCGCACTGGGCATGTCACGCACCCAGGCCTTCCGCCACGTCATCCTTCCCCAGACGGTCAAGGTAATCCTGCCAGCCATCGGCAACGAGTTCATCTCGATGCTCAAGGACTCCTCCCTCGTCTCGACGATCGCCCTCTCCGACATCCTGCGCAAGGGGCGCGAGTATATTGCGCGCACCTTCCTCTCCCTGGAGACGATGCTCGTCGTCGCCCTGATCTATTTGATCATCACCCTGATGCTCAGCCGCCTGGTAGGCATGCTCGAAGAGAGGTTGCACGAAAATGGCTAGGATCGTCATCGAAAATCTCTCCAAGGACTTCGTCACCGCGACCCACCGCACCGTCCACGCGGTATGCGATGCCAACCTTATCGTTGAGGATGGTGAGGTGGTCGTCATCATCGGCCCGTCGGGCAGCGGCAAGTCGACGCTGCTGCGCACCGTCAACAAGCTCGAGCCGGCCACCGAGGGGAGGATCTTCATCGACGGCGATGAGGTCACCGACCCCAAGGCCGACATCCGCAAGATCCGCGAAGAGGTGGGGATGGTCTTCCAGTCCTTCAACCTCTTCCCGCACCTCACGGCGCTGGAGAACATCACCCTCGCCCCCATCAAGGTGAAGAAGTTCTCCAAGAAGGAAGCGCAGCTGCAGGGCATGGAGCTGCTGAAGATGGTGGGCCTGGAGGAGAAGGCGAACGTACACCCACCCCAACTCTCAGGGGGCCAACAGCAGCGTGTCGCCATCGCGCGCGCCCTGGCCATGGAGCCGAAGGTAATGCTCTTTGATGAGCCGACCAGCGCACTGGACCCGGAGATGATCAAAGAGGTGCTCGACGTGATGCTCAAGCTCGCCAAGAGCGGCATGACGATGCTCCTGGTCACCCATGAGATGGGGTTTGCCCGGGCGGCGGCCGACAAGGTGGTCTTCATGGACGAGGGCTCGATCGTCGAGATCGGCTCTCCTGCCCAGCTCTTCTCCTCCCCCAAGAGCGAGCGGACCCGCCACTTCCTCAACCACATCCTCTGATGTAACGGTAACTCAATAAAATCTATAGGGTTACTACATTGCCTTTCCCAACGTTGTGTAGGGTACTGCTGATACCCCTATGCCATGAGAGGGCGTCAATGAGAACAGTTTACGTCGCGATCATTGTTGTCACGGTAATCGTATTCACGCTCTTGATGAGCTGCGATCTCTTTTCAGATGGCACGGTCTACTTCTATTCGATGGTCAACGAGGATGAAGGCCCTTCGAACTACAAGCTGCGCTACCGAAACGATGGGTGGACCATCAAGATGACGCTGGGAGAGGTTGATGAGATTGGATTTGATACAAAAGAAGAAGCCCTAAGCTACGTGGACAAAGTCACATTCACCCTCAATGTTGATGGGGAACCCATAATTCCAGTTGGTCTCATGGCGGTGGAGCAGCATGGGGACGACCTCTGGCACGTCGTACAACCCTATCGTGTCACGTTGAACAAGGGAGTGTATGAGGTCTTCGGCACCACGGTCATCGAAGAAAAAAGCTTTTCTCGCGAAAATACTGTCTTCCTGACCATTTATTGAACACAAAAGAACATATTCCCATCTGGTATCTTTCTACCATCGTCTGAGGATGGTGGTCCAAACCTACTAGGGTCGGCAAAGTAGCAATGTACCATTGTCCAAGAGAGCCCATATTGCTACCGTGGGGTCAGGAGAAACGTCATGGCACCTTCACTTACCCGTTGGCTTGAGAGCCACATCACGCTGCACACCCACGACGATCGTCGTGACGAGTGGCTCAACAGCGCCACCCACGTGGTGGGCACCGCCCTCTCCCTCTCTGCCCTCATCGCGATTCTTTTCAAATTCCCCCAGATCCCATCAGCACCTCTGCGCGCCGGTCTGGTCATCTGGGCAGCGACGATGATCCTCCTCTACAGCGCAAGCGCCCTCTACCATGCCTTGCCACACTCCAACGCCAAACGGGTGTGTCGGATCCTCGACCACAGCAACATCTACTTTCTCATCGCCGGCACCTACACCCCATTGATGCTCTACATCGGAACGCCGACGGCGCACCTGGTGGTGGCGTTGGTGTGGATCTTCGCGCTTTTGGGAATTGTCTTCACGTTGGTCTTCTGGGACCGCTATGGTGCGGTACATGTGGGCCTCTACATCCTCATGGGCTGGCTCATCGTCTTCTTCGCCCGCCACATCTTCCCCCACCTGCCACCCGGGCTGCTGGCCTGGGTGATATCGGCGGGGGTGACGTACACCGCCGGGGTGCTCTTCTACGCGAACAAGAAGATCCCCCACTACCACGCCATCTGGCACCTCTTCTGCATCGGCGGCAGCGCCCTCTTCTTCTTCGGCTACTGGTTCAACCTCATTTGAGCAGGAGAGCGATCGATTCCTCCAACGCCCTCTCGCTGACCATGCCCAAGAAACCGGTCACCACCCGCCCATCCTTGTCGAAGAAGACGGTGGTGGGCAGGCTGTTGGTGTTGAAGATGAAGGCGAAGATTCCCTCGTCCCAGTAGACGGGAGCGGTGAAGGGGAACTCCTTGATGAACGTGTCGATGGTCGCCTTCGTCTCCCGCTGTCCATCGAGGGCATCGAGGAAGATGAAGGCAATCTCATCACCATGCTGCTTCCACGCCTCTTCGAAGTACGGCAGCTCCGCCTTGCACGGCGGGCACCAGGAGGCGAAGTAATTGACGATGGCCGGCCTACCAGCCCGCACTTCATCAAAGCTCGTCTCCCTATCATCGAGAGTGAAGAGGGGGATGTCCGGCATCACCGGGCCGAGCTGCTCCTCTTCAGATTCATCTGAGACGTGGTCGACCGCATCCGCTGCTGCTTCGACTTCAGCTGCATCGGAGGCTGGAGCCACTGCCATGGCCTTGGCTGCCGGCTCTGGCAGAGGGGCAGCATACTCGGTCATGGTGGGTGTGAAGGAGACCGGCTCGGCAGTGTCCTTGAGCCGGTTGTAGGCGACGGTGGCCACCACGATGATGATGACGAACGAGATGATGGTCACATATAGGTTACGCTGCTTCTTGTCCACAGGGACCTCCTACAAAAAGAGTGCAGCGGGGTTGAATCCAAAGACCAGGGCGATGCCGAAGGCCAAGAGGAAGAGCCCGCTTGCGATGGTGATGATCTTTCCATGTCGTTTGATGGCTTTGAAGACACCGTCGAGCTGCTCGATGAGCAGGGCCGACAGCAAAAAGGGGATGGCCAGGCCCATGGCGTAGAAGAAGAGGGTGGCCATCCCCTGGTAGAGCAGTTCGGCATTGGCCGCCATCATGAGGGCCGAGCCCAAAAGTGGTCCGACACAGGGGGTCCACCCGACAGCGAAGACCAGGCCGAAGAGCATGCTCTTGGGCACGTTCATGTTTGACAGCCCCTTCATCTGGATGCGGTGGTTGGAGGCGAGCGCGGGGATGAGGGCGAAGCCGAGGTTGTTCAGGGCGAAGAGGATCACCACGACCCCACCGATGCGGTTGAGCAGGGCAAGGTGACTGGAGAGGAAGCGCCCGATCGTCGTTGAGGCGGCCCCGAGGGCCACGAAGAGGATGGTGAAGCCGGCGACGAAGGCGACGCTGTTCTTGATGAGCGTTCCGCGGCCCCTCCCCTCTTCGGCCACGCCTCCGGCGAGGTAGGAGAGGTAGAGGGGGAGGATCGGCAGGATACATGGGCTGATAAAGCTGATGATCCCTTCCAGTAAAGCAGTAAGATATGCCATTTGCCGAATATACTACTTTTTCCGCCAGTTCACAAGAGATGGAAAAGCTGGTACAGTCACTCCATGGCAAAACGCCCGTCCCACAGCGATTTTGACCGCTACTACCAGGCCCTCTATCCAGAGCGCTGGCCTGTGCTTCGCCACGCGCTGATGGAAGAACGCTCGCCCATAGCCCTCACCGAAGGCCTCACCCAGCCCTACTGGCTCGATGAAGCTTCGCTGCTGGCCGCCCAATCGCTTGGGGTAGAGAAAGGCGATGCGGTGCTTGATATGTGTGCAGCTCCCGGAGGCAAGACACTGGTTCTCGCCCTCGCCTTGGATGGCGACGGGTCACTGGTTGCCAATGACCGATCATCCCAGCGGCGCTCACGCCTGCGGCGTGTCATCACCGATCACCTTGATGAGCGGCAGCGTTCAGTCATCACCGTCACCAGCCATGATGCGACCAAGTGGTCGCTCTACGAGCGCGAGGCGTACGACAAGATCCTCCTCGATGCCCCTTGCTCCAGCGAACGCCATGTCCTCTCTGACGCACGAGCGCTGGGCATGTGGTCACCATCGCGGCCCAGACGGCTGGCCACCACCCAATTCGCCATGCTCGCCGCTGCCTTGGAAGCGGTGAAGATCGGCGGGAAGATCCTCTACTGCACCTGCTCGATCAACGCGGGTGAGAACGAGGATGTCATCGAGAAGTTGCATGGGCGCCGAGCCGGGCGCTTTGTCGAAGAGCCGGTCGATCTTGCCGGGTCGGAGAGGCGGCAGTGGGGGCAGATCATCCTCCCCGATACCGCCGATGGCAAAGGTCCGCTCTACCTCTCTTTGATCCGGAGGATCTCATGAGCAGCGTTGCCATCACCGGCTGTGGTTCATACGACCAAAGCTTGGTCGACGATGCGGTGAAGACCGTCTGCCGGGCAGCTGGCATGCCATCGGTGGCGGGCAAGCGGGTGCTGCTCAAGCCCAACATCCTCTCCGACTCGAGGGAGGAGCTTGCCATCACGACCCACTCGGCGGTGGTGCGTGCGGTGATCAGGCTGCTGAAGGGGGAGGGGGCGAGTGAGATCTACGTCGGCGATTCGCCGGGTATCCACACCACCTCCTTCATCCCCCGCCACTCGGGCATCCACCAAGCCGTCCTGGATGAGGGGGCTGTATGGGTGGACTTCATACCCGATCCCACGCCGACGAGAATCCCCTACACCCGCCTCAAGCGCCTGCCCATCGCCAAGATCGCCAGCGACGTGGACCTCATCTTCAGCCTGCCGAAGATGAAGACCCACCAGCTGATGTACGCAACCGGGGCAGTGAAGAACCTCTTCGGCTTGGTGCCCAACCTCCACAAGAGCCCGATGCACGTCCAGTTCCCCACCCGCAGCCAATTCGCCACCCTTATGGTCGGCATCGCCACCGCTGTCAAACCCGCCTTCAGCCTCATGGATGGCATCATCGCCCTTGAGGGCCCCGGTCCTGCCAACGGCACACCGGTACACGTGGGTCTCCTCTTGGCCAGCTGCGACGCTGTGGCGCTGGACTGGGCGCAGGCACGGATCATGGGCTATGAGGCACTCGATGTACCGATCGTCGCCGAAGGCATCAGGCGAGGCCTGGGATCGCCTCCCTCCTCCTATCCACTCCTCGATGCAGAGGAGTTGGTACGCCCCTCCTTCACCCGCATCGCCATCCACCGGCGCACTCGCTTCATCCGCTCCCTCATCATCCCGCTGCTCTTCGGACCCATCATCCGCTGGAACGTGAAACGCCAGCGCCCTGCCCCGGTCTTTCTGGAGGACCCATGCATCCTCTGTCGCAAGTGCATCCAGATCTGTCCGGTCGACGCCTTGACGATGGGGGACAAGCGTATCATCATCGATGAGAAGACCTGCATCCGCTGCTACTGTTGCCACGAGGTCTGTCCCGCCGATGCCATCGCCATCGGCACCCCAGGAGACGCCCGATGACGAGCCTCGATCTGCTGATTACCATCCTCCTCGCCCTCGCCCCGATCAGCGAGCTGCGCGGAGCCATCCCATACGCCTACATCCAAGGCGCCCCGCTTCTCCAGGCTGCACTCTTGGGAGCAGCAGTCAACGCGCTGGTCGGCCCCATCGCATTCACCTTCCTCGAGACGCTCCACCACCTCCTCTACCGCCACCTTGCCTGGTACGTCACCCTCTTCGACCGCTTCGTCGAGCGCACCCGACGCAAGGTCGAGAGGAAGGTCGAGCGCTACGGCTATTGGGGGATCTTCCTCTTCGTCGCCGTCCCATTCCCGCTGACCGGGGCGTGGACGGGGACGTTGGGGGCGTGGCTGTTGGGCCTTGACAAGAGGCGCAGCCTTTTGGCAGTATTCGGCGGTGTCGCCCTCTCGGCCATCATCGTCACCACGATCATCGCCCTGGGCTTTGGAGAGCACTCCATCTTTATCAAGCACTTCTGAGGAACCATGACCCTTGATTTGAAACGAGCCCTCAACAGTGAGCAGTACCGAGCTGCATCGGCCCTAGACGGGCCGCTGCTGGTTATCGCAGGGGCCGGCAGCGGCAAGACGCGGATGCTCACCTACCGCATCGCCCATATGCTGGAGCAGGGCATCGATGAGCGGGCGATCCTCGCCCTCACCTTCACCAACAAGGCGGCGCGCGAGATGGGCGAGCGCATCCGTTCTTTGACTGGAAAACCGTTGGAGAACCTAACCACCGCCACCTTCCACTCCTTCGGCATGGGGACGCTCAAGCAGTACATCCAACACCTGGGCTTTCGCAACAACTTCACCATCTACGATACCAACGACCGCATGGCCCTCATCAAGGAGGTCATCGAGAACCTCGACTACGTGGTTGAGAGCTTCGATCTCTTCGAGCTCTCCGCTCTCTTCAGCGATGTGAAGACCGGCCGCAAGAGCTTTGGAGCCAATGCCTCGCAGAAGATCCGGGGCCTCTATGAGGAGTATGAGCAGCATCTCAAGGCGTACAATGCCGTCGACTTCGATGACTTGATCACCAAACCAATGGATCTCTTCAACGCCCACCCCCAGGTCTTGGAGAAGATGCGTCAGCGCTACACCCACATCCTCGTCGACGAGTTTCAGGACACCAGTCTCGCCCAATACCGGATCGTTGAGATCCTTGCGCGGGAGAGCCGCAACCTCTGTGTCGTCGGAGACGACGATCAATCGATCTACAGCTGGAGGGGGGCGAATTACGAGAACCTGGTGATGTTCGAACGCGACTTTCCCGAGCGCATCGAGGTCAAGCTGGAACGCAACTACCGCTCCAGCGGTACCATTCTCGATGCAGCCAACTCCCTGATCCTCAACAACAGAGAGCGCAAGGAGAAGAAGCTGTGGACCGACGGGGGACGCGGCTCGTCGATCCGCCTCATTCACCCGGCCAACGATGAGGACGAGGCGTCCCAGATCGCCGACCAAATCATGCTCGCCCACAAGAAGGAGGACCGCCCCTTCTGCGACTACGCCATCTTGGTGCGGACCAACAGCCTGCTCGACACCCTGGAGGCCAAGCTTACCGAGCGTGGCATCCCTACCATCGTCACCGGCGGTACCTCTTTCTTCGACCGCAAGGAGATCCGCGACATCGTCAGCTACCTGAAGGTCGTGGCCAACCCGAGCGACGATATCAACCTCTTGCGGATCATCAACACGCCACGTCGCGGCATCGGGCGTACGACGCTGGAGCGACTGAGAAGAGTTGGAGACGACCACAACGCATCGCTCTTTACCGCGGCCCAAATCATGGGCCGCAGCACCGACGGGCAGATGCGCGAGGGCATCCGCCTGGCTGTCGCACGCTTTGCATCCCTCATAGACGACTATCACCACGATCTCTTCCAAAGAGGCAAGTCCAAAGCCCAGGTACTTCGCAGCCTCGTCGAAGAGATCGACTACAAGAGCCACATCGAGGCAGAGCACCCGGACAATGAGGCTGCCGTCGCGTTCAAGATGAAGGGGGTGGTCTTGCTCTCTGACATGCTCGCCCGCTTTGAGCGGGAGAACCCCGGATCTTCGATCTTCGACTTCATCAACCGCCTCAGCCTTGCCGGCAAGGAGAGCGAGGCGGAGGCGGATGGAGGCAAGGTCGCCCTGATGACCATCCACAGCGCAAAGGGGCTTGAGTTCGATACTGTCTTCGTCGCCGGCGTCGAGGACCGTTTCATCCCCCACGCCCGGGCCATCGAGGACGATCCTGCCAACATCGACGAGGAGCGGCGCCTCTTCTACGTGGCCATCACCCGGGCCAAACGTGCTTTGATCCTCTCATCGTGCGAGAATCGGCGCAGGAACCACGTCGAGACCCCCTCCCTTCCCTCCCGCTTCCTCCAAGAGATGCCCAAAGAGCTCTTTGATGAGGAGGATCCAGCCAAGCAGCTGACCGGTGACGAGATGGTGGATAAGCTACGGCTGCTGAGAGAGCGGCTGGAGAAGAAGATCGGCTAGGGACCTGCGGTGATGTTGACCGTGATGGTGTCCTTGTAGGCTCCGCCGACGCGTTGCTCAACGAGACTCGAGTTGATGGCTCCGACGCGAAGGTCCTTGGTATTCATCCCATTGGTCAACCCACTCCAACTGAAGGCGCTGCCCTTGGTGATCTCGGTGGTCCCGAAGAAGAGCTTGAAGTCGATCGGCAATCCATCGCCGGTGGTCGGACTGAGCTGGAAAGAAGCGGCGTTGGTCGAGTCGGTGAAGGTGAGGTTCTGGGCATAGGTTGTCCCGTTCTGCCCATTCTGCACCTCCATGCGCGCGGAGTTGATGGTCTTTCGACTGTTACCATACGCCTCGCTGAGGGTGAATGAGACCGTGTTGTCCAGAAACGAGAAGAGGAAGTTCAGCGGCAACGGAATATCTTCACCATACCAAAAGCCATCATCGTTCCCCTCGCTGCCGGTAAAGCCCCCGGTGTCGACGAGCGGGGTGCTGTTGGCCCCGCTGACCCCGTCGATGGGGACGTACGAGCCGTTGTTCGGGTTGGAGAGCGAGCCACCGGCCCCGGTGGCATAGTTATAGACTCCATTGGATGAACTTGAGCCGACTCCGATGGTAAAGAACGGGTTGAAGGGGTCGACGAAGGTGATGGGACTCTCGAATCGGATTAACGAGGCCAGCGGGTGTTCCGTCACCACCGCTGCTGGGTTGTAGGTTACACCCGGGTTGCCATTCAAAAGGTACAAATCGACATAAAAGGGACTGGTATTGACCGTGATACCGGTATTCGCCCCCAACATCGGCCACTTATCCCCATAGGGGGTATCGATGACCGGAGTTCCTCCGCGGCCATTTGGATAGGCGACCGACACGATGAAAAAGTTGAAGGTGCCCCTCGAATATGTCCCACCTTCCCATGTTTTGTAGTCGGCCTGCATCTGTAT
>Ga0265293_10004952_pt1 | contig 22846 bp, 24 predicted proteins | sample Munlanlewell138R_FD_192505 | JGI IMG/M metagenome (GOLD analysis project Ga0265293, IMG submission 192505) | Leachate microbial communities from a municipal landfill in Southern Ontario, Canada - Leachate well 138R | ecosystem: Engineered > Solid waste > Landfill > Unclassified | place: Canada... | reverse complement strand
ACTCCTTGGAGGCCAGCTCACGCAGGGCGGCGGCGGCTTCTTTCTTCTCGGCAATCCAGGCGGCGTACTCGTCCTTCTCCACCACATTGACGACGATCGGCATGAAGGCGTGGCCCTGGCCGCACAGTTCGGCGCAGTAACCGCGGTAGACACCGGTTTTCTCCACCTTGGCCCAGGTTTCATTGATGAATCCGGGGATGGCGTCCTTCTTGATACCGAAGTCGGTCATCCACCAGGCGTGGATCACATCCTTGGCGGTGATCAGGAAGCGGACCTTGGTATCCACCGGGATCACCAGGGGGTTGTTGACCTGCGCCAGGTAGAACTCGCCCTTGGGCTCCTGGTTGTAGATCTCCGCCTCGGGGGTGGTCAGCTCACTCATGAACTGGACATCGTCGCCCAGATACTCGTACTGCCACTTCCATTGGTAGCCGGTCACCTTGATGTCCAGCTCGGCTTCGGAAGTATCGTAGAGGTGGATCAGGGTCTTGGTGGCGGGCACCGCCATCACGATCAGGATCAGGGCGGGAATGACCGTCCAGGCGATTTCCACTGCGGTACTTTCATGGAAGTTCGCGGCCTTGTAGCCAGCGGCCTTGCGATGAACGATCACGCTGTAGAACATGACCCCGAACACGATCACGCCGATCACCACACAGAGCCAGAATATGGTCATATGGATATCGTGGATCTGCCGGCTCACTTCCGTGACTCCCGGTGTCATGTTCAGCGTTTCCCGCCATGAACCTCCCTGCTCTGCCTGGGCGGCAAACGCTAGAGGTACCAGCAGGAAAAAAGCAAGCGCACGCAGCATGAACTGCTTGGCATTAGGTAGCATTGCCCGTCTTCTCCGTGTTGAGTTCTAGAGATTTTTTTCTTAGCTCCCGTGCAGAGATCGCACGCGCGAAAGGCGTTGCCTACCCGGGCAGGGCCGGGAGTATAGCAGAAGGTTTTCCCGGCCGTCACGACAACGTAGCGCCAGAATAGCCTGAAATAGGCATTTTCCTGAGGAAGAGATCGTTTTGCGTAGTGCCCGCCCGCTTCGGCACCGCCGCTGCTTATACTCTTTGGTTCTTTGCAATCTGACGGTCAGGGTCTAGTTTTCAACCATGGATACAGTCAATCTGCGCACCGCCATAGCCGACGCCCTCGATCACGAACGCCGCACCAGCGAGCTGGTTTATCTGCTGCACGGCCGCCTGCACAAGCTGCATGGCAACATCCACATCAGCGGCCAGGACCCGGTGTCCTCCCTGGTGGATTTCGTCAGCGACTACGTCCAGCGGCTGCCCGACATCCTCGACGCCCTGCGGGAGATCGGCGCCCTGCAAGGCACCGAGGAGGAGGCCGAAACCACCATCGATCACTGTATCGACTTGTTTGCCCGGCCACCGCGACTGGTGATCGGCCACCACGGGCTCAACGGCGCCATGAACACCGCCTACATGGCCCACCGCCTGCTGGAGGAAGTCAACGACCACCATATGGTGTCGCGGGGCAAACTGCTGGCACCCCTCGACATCACCCGCTCGAACCTGATCATCCACCAGTTGATCGGCGAGAGCTACGCCAACCAGCTGGACGAGGCGGTCCACCTCATCGCCACCAACGTGATCAACCGCTGGCGGGACAGCCAGTGGGCCGCGCGGCCCGACAGATCGCCGCGGCTGGCGGAGATGCTGAGCCGCTGGCCCTGCCTGCGCGACCGCCTCGGCAACGATCCGCTGCACTTGCCGTCGTACAACGCCATTTCCATCCATTGAACGGCTGCCGGCGCAATCAATCCTTGCGCGGATCCACCAGCCGCACCGGCCGCACCGCCTCGCGGCGCTCGGCCTCGGTGCGGTTGACCCGGGTATCGGGCTCGCGCGGCGCGGTGTTGAAGCGCATTTCATCCTTGTAGCCGCAGCTCACGCACTCCCGGTACTGGCGACCGTCATCGCTGTACATGACGATCCGGTCCAGGGCCGCGCACCTGGGACACACCGCCCCGGCAATAAAGCGTTTGACGACCGTCATGGCACCACCCTTGATTCAACTTCGCTGAAGGCTATTATAACCCTCCCTCTTCGCAGCAGCACAGGAACCCGTCATGTCCCATACGTCGATTCGCTCTTTCCGCGGCAAGACGCCCCAGCTCGGCCAGCGCGCCTATGTCGACCCGGCCGCTACCGTCATCGGCGACGTGGTGCTCGGCGATGACGCCTCGGTGTGGCCCGGCGCGGTGATTCGCGGCGACATGCACAGCATCCGCATCGGCAACCGCTCCAACGTCCAGGACAACGCCGTGCTGCACATCACCCACGCCAGCGACTTCAACCCCGGCGGCTGGCCGCTGAACATCGGCGACGACGTGGTGATCGGCCACCGCGCCCTGCTTCACGGCTGCACCCTCGGCAACCGCATCCTGGTGGGCAACGGCGCCATCATCAACGACGGCGCGGTGGTGGAAGACGAGGTGATCATCGGCGCCGGCTGCGTGGTGCCGCCGGGCAAAACCCTGGAAAGCGGCTACGTGTACGTGGGCAACCCCGCCAAGCAGGGCCGCCCCCTCAAGGACTCTGAACGGCGCTTCTTCACCTACTCGCCGGCCAACTACGTCAAGCTCAAGGATCAGTATCTGGCTGAGGAGGCCGGAAGCCTGCCCTCTGACCACCAGGATAGGCCATCGGGTACCCGATAGGGCGCGCTGAGGAACGAAGCGCAGCGCTCCCGCACAAACCAATGCCCGTGCGTCTTCTCACACCCCACGGGCCGACTTTGCAGCGGCCCGTTCTTCGATCACCGGTGGTGCGGCTGCGCGCAGCCGGTGACTCGCGGCGCACTCACAACGCGGCGCGGACGGCCTCGATCACACTCTCGGTGGCGGGTCTGACACCGCGCCACAGGAAAAAGGCTTCCGCCGCCTGTTCCACCAGCATCCCCAGGCCATCCGCCATCGCCGCCGCGCCGCGCCCGGCCGCCCAGGCCATGAACACCGTGGGTTCCCGGCCGTACATCATGTCGTAGCAGCAGGCGCCGGACGCCAGCAGGCCTTCGGGCAGCGGCGGCAGGTCGCCGGCCAGGCTGGCGCTGGTGCCGTTGATCACCAGATCGAACGCGCGGCCTTCGAGCGCGGCGAACCCGCAACCCGCCACCGCGCCGAGGCCACCGAAGGCGGCGGCCAGCGCCAGCGCCTTGTCCTCGGTGCGATTGGCGACGGTCACCGACAGCGGCCGCTCCGCGAGCAACGGCTCCAGCACGCCCCGCACCGCGCCGCCGGCGCCGAGCACCAGCAGCCGCTGGCCGGCTATCGGCCAGCCGAGGTTGCTGCGGATATCCCGCACCAGCCCGGCGCCGTCGGTGTTGTCGCCGAGGATGGCGCCAGTCGCGAGGCGCGCCAGGGTATTGACCGCGCCGGCATGCCGGGCGCGGTCGGTCAGCGCGCCGGCATAGCGCCAGGCATCCAGCTTGAAGGGCACCGTGATATTGAGGCCGAGGCCCCCGGCGCGGAAAAAATCGTCCGCCGCCGCCGCAAAGCCGTCGACGGCGACCAGCTGGCGGTCGTAAACCAGATCCTGCCCTGTCTGGGCGGCGAAGCGGGCGTGAATGTCCGGGGACCGGGAGTGGGCGATGGGGTTGCCGAAAACGGCGTAGCGGTCGGTCACCGGTTAGCCCTCACAGCCAGTCCCGCGGGGCCAGGTAGTTGTCGTAGAGATCCGCCTCCGGAGTGCCCGGCTCAGGATGCCAGTCGTAGGCCCAGCGGGCCAGCGGCGGCAGCGACATCAGGATCGACTCGGTGCGCCCACCGGTTTGCAGGCCGAACAGGGTACCGCGGTCATAGACCAGGTTGAACTCCACGTAGCGGCCGCGGCGGTAGAGCTGGAAATCACGCTCCCGCTCGCCCCAGGCCAGCCCCTTGCGGCGCGCCACGATGGGCAGGTAGGCGCGGGTATAGCTGTCGCCGACGGCGCGCAGGAAAGCGAAGCTGCGCTCGAAACCGAGCTCGCTGAAATCGTCGAAGAACAAACCGCCCACCCCGCGGGTCTCGTTGCGGTGCTTGAGAAAGAAGTAGTCGTCGCACCAGGCTTTGAAGCGCGGATAGATTTCACCGCCAAAGGGTTCACAGGCCGCCTTCGCGGTCCGGTGCCAGTGGCCGCAATCCTCGGCAAACGGGTAGTAGGGCGTCAGGTCGTAGCCGCCCCCGAACCACCACACCGGTGCCTCCCCGGCCTTCTCGGCGACGAAGAACCGCACATTGGCGTGAGAGGTGGGCACATAGGGATTTTCGGGATGGACCACCAGTGACACCCCCATCGCCTCGAAGGCGCGGCCGGCCAGTTCGGGCCGCGCCGCGGTCGCCGACGGGGGCAGGCGGTCGCCGTGGACGTGGGAGAAATTCACCCCGCCCTTCTCGAACACCGCGCCATTGGCGATCACCCGCGAGCGCCCGCCGCCACCCCCGGGGCGCTGCCAGCTGTCCTCGCGGAAATCCGCGCCGCCGTCCTCGGCGGCCAGCTCCCGGCAGATGCGGTCCTGGAGATCGAGGAGGTAGTCTTTGACGTCGTCTTTGGTCATGGCTGGTCAGTCTCCTGGCCGAAGGATTTCACCGCTGCGAAGATCGCGGATTTCACTGGGTTTGGCCGCCCCGCCCACCGCCCCGGGCGTGATATCGGCGAGCCGGTCGCCAAAGTACTGCCTGACTTGCAGGGCATTGCGCGCCGGCGGCCGGCCCTGGGGATTGGCGGAGGTCGAAACCAGCGGCGTGCCGGCCACCGCGCAGAGTGCAGCGGCCAGGGGGTGGCGGGTGATGCGCAGGGCGAGGGTGGCGCGGCCGCCGGTGATCCACGGCGGCGCCAGCGGGCTCGCCGGCACCACCCAGGTCACCGGCCGGGTGCCGGGCGCCGCCAGTTGCCGGCGCTCGGCCTCCGCCAGCGGGCCCAGAAACGGCAGCGCCTGGTCCAGGTCAGCGGCGATGAGGATCAGGCCCTTGGCCACCGCCCGCCCCTTGAGGCGAAGGATTTCATCCACCGCCCCGGCATCGCGGGGGTCGCAGCCCAGCCCCCATACCGACTCGGTGGGATAGGCGACCACCCCGCCCCGAGCAATCGCCTGGGCGGCGCGGTGGATGCGGTGGTGTCGCGTCCAGTCCACGGTGATCGGGTTCTCCATGCTCGGGAAGCGGCGCTGCTTGCGGTCAAGGCGGCGGAAAGGTCGACGAGACTACCGCAAATGACCAGGTGCGGCAATCCGGCTCAGCCGGGACAGCACGGCTCTCTACGGCCGGGGCCGCGTGCGTCAGCAACGCTGGCGCAGGAAAAAGCCGCCAACATTCTCCACCAGCCCCTGCAGCTCGAGGTTGACCAGCACGGCGGTCAGCCCGGAAATTCCCATCCCGGTCGCCGCCACCAGGCTGTCGATGTCGGTGGGCTCGAAGCCCATCGCCTCGAGCACCGCCAATTCGTCGTCCGGGAAATTCGCCGGCGGTGTCTCGCCGCCGGCTTCCTCCGCCTTGTATGCCAGCAGGCCGCCCAGCTGTTCGGCGATATCGGCAACGGTTTCGGTGAGCATCGCGCCCTCGCGGATCAGCTGGTGGCAGCCCTTGGCCTGGGGATTGTGGACCGATCCGGGCATGGCGAACACTTCGCGGCCCTGCTCCATGGCCAGCCGCGCGGTGATCAGCGAGCCGCTCTTGATGGCGGCCTCCACCACCAGGACACCGAGGCTGAGGCCGCTGATGATGCGGTTGCGCTGGGGGAAACTCTCCCGCCGAGGCGCAAATCCAGGCGGGAACTCGCTGACCAGGCTGCCGCCGGCGGCGAGGATCTGATCGCCGAGGGCGGCATGCTGGCGGGGATAGGCCACATCCACGCCGGTCGCCAGCACGGCGATTGTCCGCCCTCTGTCGAGGGCGCCGCGGTGAGCGGCGGCGTCGATGCCGAGAGCCAGGCCGCTGGTGATGGCAAAGCCGGCGGCGGCGAGCTCGGCGGCAAAGGCCCGGGCGCTTGCCAGCCCGCCGCTGCTCGCCCTGCGGCTGCCGACGATGGCCAGCTGCGGCAGCGACAGCAGGGTGATGTCGCCCCTCACATAGAGCAGCGGCGGCGGGCGATGAATCTCCCGCAACAGGGCGGGATAGCGGTGGTCGGTCAGGGGCAGGGGGGCGATGCCCCTGGCATCCAGTTCGGCGGCGAGGCGCTGGGCCAAGCGGCGGTGCTTGCCGGCGCCGACGCGGTAGTGGTGGATAACGCGATCGAGCGGCGGCGGACAGTCGTCGCGGCCCGCCGCCAGCAGGGCCGCAAAACTCCCGAATCGCCGCACCGCGGCGCCCATCAGCGCCGGGGTCATCCCCGGCAGGCCCGCAGCAACCAGTGCACAATCCGTTTCGGATAACATCTTCCCTCCCTGGAAAAAGGCCCCGGAGCAATCCCGGGCCGGTGAATAAGTACTCAGTTGCAGCAACGCCCCTCAGGGATTGCCGATCTCGTCGCCTACCGCCAGTGGGCGATCGGCATGAACCACCAGCCCGAAGCTCATTTTTTCATAGGCCCTGAATACCATCAGCAGCCCGGCGCGCTCCGAAGGCAGGATGATTTCATCGCCGGCAATGCGGTCGCGGATCCGCTCACCGGCCTTGAAGATGCCGAGAATACTGCCCACGTCGATGCCGTCCCGGTCGCCGCGATTGATGGCCACCACATCGAGATGGCCGACCTGGCTGACGCCGCCCTCCACCGAGATCAGCTTGCCCTGGACCTCGGTGTCGGGGGCACGCGGGTAGAAGGCCGGATCGAGCCGGCGCTGCTCGTGAGGCAGCAGCCGGTCGCCGACACGGATTTCCCGCGCGCTGCGGGTGGTGATCAGCGTCGCCACTTCGCCCTCGATGCTCTTCAGCTGGGCCGAGCCGATATCTTCGGCCTTGAGCCCCAGCAGTTCGCGGGTATCAGGGTCGATATAGGGGTCGCCCTTGCGGTAGATGCCGTAGAAGTCGACCTCGGGGGACAGGGCCCCGCGGGCAAAGAAAGCGTCGCCGCTGCCCGACATCAGGCGCTTCTCATAGCCGGCGAGCACATAGGGGGCGGTGTCCAGCTCGCCTTCGGCGGCGACCCGGGTGCGGCTTAGGAAGCTGTTGAGGATGCCGAGGGGTAAAGAGGGAATGGCTTCGGCATGGGCGGCCTCGCGGATTTGCGGCCTCAGTACCACAGTGCGGCCGTCGGCGCCGGAGCGCTGGCCGTCGTCCGCGGCCCCGCCGCGCGCCAGGGTCAACTGCGGTTTGCCGTCGACATAGACCAGGGCGATCACGTCGCCGGGATAGATGAGGTGCGGATTGGCGATCTGCGGATTGGCTTCCCAGAGCTCTGGCCAGCGCCAGGGATCGCGGAGAAACATCGCCGAGATATCCCACAGGGTGTCGCCGACCTCGACGGTATGGCGCGGCGGCGGGTCATCCCTGAAAACGATGTCATCGCCAGCCGCCACCGCGCACTGAAACCATGCCGCCAGCAGTGCAATGAAGATTCTTTTCATGGTGACCCATCCTGTCCACTGTTCCCCGATGATGTATACTTGGCGCTGCAATGCGTTTTTATACCGTGCAAGCCGGGCACCGGCTCTGTCGGGCGACGCAAGTCCTTGATTGGAAGCCGATGCTGGCAATGGCTCGCGTCATTTTGCTAGAAATCCGTTGTAAACACTATGGCCATTCTCACCATCCTCGAATTCCCCGATCCCCGGCTGCGCACCAAGGCCCAACCGGTCGCCGCCGTCGATGACCGCATCCGCCAGCTGGTGGACGACATGTTCGAGACCATGTACGCCGCGCCGGGAATAGGCCTTGCCGCCACCCAGGTGAATGTCCACGAACGCGTCGTGGTGATGGATATCTCCGAGGAGAGCAACCAGCCCCTGGTATTCATCAATCCCGAAGTGGAAGTGATCGGCGCGGACAGCCAGGATTACCAGGAAGGCTGCCTGTCGGTACCGGGCTTTTACGAGACCGTCGCCCGTCCGGCCAGTATCCGGGTGCGCGCCCTCGATCGCGACGGCAAGCCCTTCGAGCTGGAGCCCGACGGCCTGCTCGCGGTCTGTATCCAGCACGAGCTGGACCATCTGGAGGGCAAGCTGTTCGTCGATTACCTGTCGCCGGTCAAGCGCCAGCGTATCCGCCAGAAACTCGAAAAACTGCAGCGCCAGCACGCCTGAGGACGCCTCACCCATGCCATCGACAGCACCTGCCCGCCCGGGGTTGCGGGTGATCTTCGGGGGCACCCCCGAGTTCGCCGCCCGTCATCTGCAAGCGCTTATCGACGCCCGCTGCCATCTGGTCGGCGTCTTCACCCAGCCGGACAGGCCCGCCGGGCGCGGCAAGAAACTGACCCCGAGCCCGGTCAAGCAACTGGCCCTGGCCCACGGCCTGCCGGTATTCCAGCCGGAAACCCTGAAAGACCCCGAGGCGCAGCGGCAGCTGCAGGAGCTCGATGCCGACGCTTTCGTGGTGGTCGCCTACGGCCTGATCGTGCCGCCGGCGGTGCTGGCCATGCCGCGCCACGGCTGCATCAACGTCCACGCCTCGCTGCTGCCCCGCTGGCGCGGCGCGGCGCCCATCCAGCGCGCCATCGAGGCCGGTGACGGCGAGACCGGCATCACCATCATGCAGATGGACATCGGCCTCGACACCGGCGACATGCTGCACAAGGTGTCCTGTCCGATCAGCGCCGACGATACCGGGGGCTCGCTGCACGACAAACTGGCGAACCTCGGCCCCGCGGCGCTGCTCGCAGCCCTGGCGCACCTCGCCGAGGGCGAGCTGCGCCCGCAGCGCCAGGACGACGATCTCGCCACTTACGCCGCCAAGATCGGCAAACAGGAGGCGGCCATCGACTGGTCCGACGATGCCGGCGCCATCGCCCGCAAAGTGCGCGCATTCAACCCCTTTCCGGTCGCCTTCACCCAGCTTGCCTCCGGCCCCTTGCGGGTCTGGGCAGCGGCGGCGACCACCGCGACCGGCAGCGCCGAGCCCGGCACCGTCGTCGCCGTCGATGCCGACGCCGTGACCGTGGCCTGCGGCCGCGGAGCGCTGCGCATCACCGAAGCCCAGCTGCCGGGCAAGAAGCGCCTGATGGTCGCCGACATCCTGCGCGGCACTCCGCGGTTGTTCGCGGTCGGCCAACCGCTGGCCAGGCCGTGACGGCGTGGCCACGACGCGGGGCCACAGCATGAAAGTCAGGGTCGCCTGCGCTCATGTCCTCGCCGGCGTGCTGCGCGGCGAGGGCTCGCTGAATACCCTGTTGCCAGCCTATCAGGCGCGCATCGCCGACAGCGACAGCGCTCTGCTTCAGGAGCTCTGCTTTGGCACGCTGCGCTGGTATCCCGCCCTCGAACTGCTGCTCGCCGCCCTCATGGACAAGCCGCTGAAGGCGAAGGATGCCGAGATCAGCGGCCTGCTCGCCGCCGGCCTCTATCAGCTGCGCGCCATGCGCACTCCCGACCATGCCGCGGTCAACGAGACCGTCGCCGCCTGCCAGGCCCTGAAACGACCCTGGGCACGGGCCGTCGCCAATGGCGTGCTGCGCCGCTACCTGCGCGAGCGGGAAACCCTCGAAACCCGGCTGCGCGGCGACCCGCGATTCACCAGCGCCCACCCGGCCTGGCTGCGCGACGCCCTTATCGCCGCCTGGCCGACAGAGGCCCCGGCGCTCCTCGCCGCCAACAATGGCCGGCCGCCGATGACACTGCGCATCAACGCCCGGCGCACCACCCGCGACGCCTATCTGGCGCTGCTGGCGGCGCAGGGCAGCGCCGCGCGGCCGGCGGACTTTGCCGCAACCGCCCTGTATCTCGCCGAGCCGGTGGCGGTGGAGCACCTGCCCCATTTCGCCGACGGCTGGGCCAGCGTTCAGGACGAGGCGGCGCAGCTCTGCGCCGATATCCTCGCTCCCCGGGCCGGCGACCGGGCACTGGACGCCTGCAGCGCGCCGGGCGGCAAAACCTGCCATCTGCTGGAGCACCAGCCGGCGCTGGGCGAGCTCGTCGCCCTCGATGTCGATGCCGGGCGGCTCGCCAGGGTCGCCGACAACCTGCGCCGCCTCGAGCTCGACGCCACCCTCAAGGTGGCGGACGCGGCCGACACCGCGCAGTGGTGGGACGGCCAGCCGTTCGATCGCATCCTTCTCGACGCACCCTGCTCCGCCAGCGGAGTGATACGCCGCCACCCCGACATCAAATTGCTGCGCCAACCCGCCGATATCCCCCGGCTGGCAGAGACCCAGCGCCAATTGCTCGCCGCGCTGTGGCCGACGCTGAAAGCCGGCGGGCAACTGCTCTACGCCACCTGCTCGGTCCTCCCGGAGGAAAATGACCAGGTGGTCGCCGCTTTTGCCGCCGGCCAGCCCGACGCCGAGCTGCTGGCGATCGATGCCCCCTGGGGGCTGGCCACCCCCTGTGGTCGCCAGTTGCTCCCGACGACCGACGGGCACGACGGCTTTTACTATGCTTTGCTGGCAAAGCGGGGGGCACCGCCGCACCGAGACCCTTCCGGATCAGGAACCGAGCAACCATGAAAATCATCATTGTCGGCGCCGGCCAGGTCGGCGGCACACTGGCCGAGCACCTCGCCGGTGAAGCCAATGACATCACCGTGGTCGATATCGACAGCGACCGGCTGCGCGAACTCCAGGACCGCCTCGACATTCGCACCGTGCAGGGCATGGGCTGCTATCCCGACGTGCTGATGCGCGCGGGGATCGAGGATGCCGATATGATCGTCACCGTCACCAGCAGCGATGAAATCAATATGCTGGCCTGCCAGGTGGCCTATTCGCTGTACCGCACCCCGACCAAGATCGCCCGGGTGCGGGCCCAGAACTACGCCATGCCGCGGATCCGCGACAAACTGTTCAGCGCCGATCACCTCGCCGTCGATGTCCTGATCACCCCGGAAAAGGTCGTGACCGACTACATTCACCGCCTGGTGGAACAGCCCGGCTCGCTGCAGGTACTGGATTTCGGCAGCGGCATCATGCAGTTGGTGGCGGTGCGCGCCTACGATCACGGCCCTCTGGTCGGCCGCCAGTTGCGCTCCCTGCGCCAAAACATGCCGGGGGTCGACTGCCGCGTCGCGGCGATCTTCCGCAAGGACCGCCCCATCGTGCCGGAGGGCGACACCGCCATCGAGGCCGGCGACGAAGTGTTCTTCATCGCCGCCAAGAAGAACATCCGCAAAGTGATGGGCGCGCTGCATGAGCGCGAGAATCCCTATCGGCGGCTGATCATCGCCGGCGGCGGCAATATTGGTTTCCGCCTCGCCCAGGCCCTCGAAAAAGACTACAACGTCAAGATCATCGAGTTCTCCAAACCGCGCTGCGAGTTTCTCGCCGAGCACCTGACCCGGGCGACCGTGCTCAACGGCTCGGCCACCGATCAGGAACTGCTGCTGGAAGAGAGTATCGACAAGACCGACCTGTTTCTGGCGCTCACCAACGACGACGAAGTCAACATCATGGCTTCGCTGCTGGCCAAGCGGCTCGGCGCGCGCAAGGTCATGACGCTGATCCAGAACCAGGTTTACGCCAACCTGATGCAGGGCGGCGAGATCGACATCGCCATCTCACCCCAGCAGGCCACCACCAGTCTGTTGCTCACCCATGTGCGCAAGAGCGGCGCGGTCAATGTCCACTCCCTGCGCCGCGGCGCCGCCGAGGCCCTCGAGATCATCGTTCACGGCGACGCCAAGAGTTCGAAGGTGGTCGGCCGCCGCATCGAGGACATCAAGTCACCGCCGGGCGCCACCCTGGCGGCCCTGGAGCGCAACGGCGAGGTGGTGATCGCCCGCCGCGACACGGTGATCGAAAGCGGTGACCACGTGATCGTATTCGTGATCGACAAGAAGCGCGTCAAGGATATCGAGCGGCTGTTCCAGGTCGGTTTCTCGTTCTTCTAACCTTTCCGGAAGTTGCCCGCCATGCACCCGACCATCGTGTCACGAATTCTCGGCCTGTTCCTGATGGTGTTCAGCATCACCCTGCTGATTCCGATCGTGGTGGCGGTCATCTACGAGGAACAGACCAGCCAGGCGTTTTTTCTCGCCTTTGCCATTACCTTTTCCCTGGGGATGATGATGTGGCTGCCATTCAGCCGCCAGGCCATCGAGTTGCGCACCCGCGATGGCTTCATCATCACCGTGCTGTTCTGGGTGGTGCTGGGACTCACCGGCACCCTGCCGCTGATACTGGTGGAAGACCTTTACCTGTCGTTCACCGACGCCGTGTTCGAGTCGGTATCGGGGATCACCACCAGCGGCGGCACGGTGATCTCCGGCCTCGATGTACTGCCCAAATCCATTCTCTATTATCGCCAACAATTGCATTTCTTCGGCGGTATCGGCATCGTGGTGATCGCCGTGGCGATCATGCCGATGCTCGGGATCGGCGGCATGCAGCTGTACCGCGCCGAGATGGTCGGGCCGTCCAAGGAAACCAAGATGACGCCGCGCATCGCCGAGACCGCCAAGGCGCTGTTTGCCATCTATGTCTTTCTCAATGTGGTCTGTACCCTGGCCTATTGGGGGGCGGGCATGGACTTCTTCGATGCCCTGACCCACAGCTTCTCGACCATCGCCACCGGCGGTTTCGCCAACTACGACGCCAGTATCGGCCACTTCGACAGCGACGTCATCGTGGCCATCTGCACCTTTTTCATGATCGTGTCGTCGGTCGGTTTTGGCCTCCACTACTACGCCTGGGTGCGCGGCACGGTGTTCCACTACTGGCGCAATCCCGAGGCCAAGACGTTTCTGGTGCTGCTTCTCGGCGGCTCGCTGGCGGTCAGCGCCTATCTGTTCCTGAGCGGCGTCTACGGGCTGCAGGACAGCGTTTCTCACGGCATCTTCCAACTGGTGTCGATCACCACCACCACCGGATTCATCACCACCGACTTCAGCACCTGGCCGAGTTTTCTACCGTTCTTTCTGCTGGTTCTGTCGTTCTTCGGCGGCTGCGTGGGCTCCACCACCGGCGGCGTCAAGATAGGCCGGATGCTGATCATGGCCAAGCAGGTGCTGCGCGAAATCTCGCGGCTGATACATCCCAGCGGCGTGTTCACCATGAAAGTCCGCAACTGGGCAGTGCCAACCCGGGTCACCGATGCCGTGTGGGCGTTTTTCGGCGTCTATCTCGCGGTGTTCTATCTGATCGTGCTGCTGCTGCTGGCGTCCGGGTTCGATTACGTCACCGCCTGGTCGGCCACCGCCGCAAGCCTCAACAACCTGGGGCCGGGCCTTGGCGGCGTAGCGGCCGACTTCGGCAATATCAACACCTTCGCCAAGTGGGTGCTGTCGGCGGCGATGATTCTCGGACGGCTCGAAATCTTCACCGTCCTGGTGCTGTTCTCGCCGATGTTCTGGCGGCGCTGAACCCGGCAGCCGAGAGCCGCCGGGCTGCGACGGTGTCGGCGGCCCGGGCTAGTCCAGCGCTGGCGGCGGTGAGCCAGGGCTGTCGTGCCGGCGGTGCGTGGCGGCAGGCCTCAGCCCTTCGGCTGGGGAATGATGCGCAGGTAGGGGCGCGGCGCCGTCCAGCCGTCGGGGTAGGTGGCTTTGGCATCCTCGTCGGAGACCGAGGGCACGATGATCACATCCTCGCCCTGCCGCCAGTTCACCGGTGTCGCCACCTTGTGCTTGAGCGTCAGCTGGCAGGAATCGAGTATCCGCAGCACTTCGTCGAAGTTGCGCCCGGTGCTCATCGGGTAGGTGAGCATCGCCTTGATCTTCTTGTCCGGACCGATCACGAAAACCGAGCGCACGGTGGCGTTATCCGCCGCGGTGCGGCCCTCGGCTGAGCCGGGTTCCGCTTCCGGCAGCATGTCGTACAACTTGGCCACATTGAGGTCGGTGTCGCCGATCATCGGGTAGTTGGGGGCATGGCCCTGGGTTTCCTTGATATCCACGGCCCAGCGGTGGTGGTTGTCGACCGGATCGACGCTGAGGCCGATGATCTTGCAATCGCGCTTGTCGAACTCCGGCTTGAGCCCGGCCATGTAGCCGAGTTCGGTGGTGCACACCGGCGTGAAATCCTTGGGGTGGGAAAACAGGATCGCCCATTGCGAGCCGATCCATTGGTGGAAATCGATGGTGCCTTCCGTCGTTTCAGCGGTGAAGTTGGGTGCTTCGCTCCCTATGCGCAGAGTCATGATTGCCTCCTGTTGTTGGCTATTGCCTGTCTTTCGAAAATCAAAGCCCCATCATTATAGTCAGCTTTTGTCACGGCGCGGGCACCCTGCTTGCACGCTGGCGGTTTTCCTTCCACCATTGCCGGTATCGCCCCGCTCCCGGGCGACGACTGCCACCTCAACCGCCAGCGATCCGCCATGCCGCACAGCACAACCGACTTCTGGCAATTTGCCAATCAGGTTTATGAACAGCCCGGGGTGGCGGCGGCCTGCCTGTGGCTCCAGGATCGCCACGGCGCGGACGTGATGGTAGTGCTGTTTTGCCTGTGGGCCGGGCACCGGGCCGTGCTGTTGTCCGGCGACGATCTCGACCGACTGCGCCGCCATGTCGGCGCCTGGCGGGACGGTGTCATCCAGCCCCTGCGGGCGGCGCGGCGCTGGCTGAAACAGCAGCCCTACACCGAGCTGCGCGACGGTGCCGAAGCGTTGCGCGCCGCCCTCAAGGACAGCGAATTGCGCGCCGAAGCGCTGCAGGCGCGTTTGATGGAACAGCGCCTCGCCAGCCTCGACCCGACTGCGGCGCCCGCCGGCGACGCCGCGGCGGCGAATCTCCGGGGCTATTTAACCGCGCTCGGCATCCCCCCGAGCGCGGGTCAGGTGCCGCTGACGGCGCTGTGCGCCGGGGCCCGCGCGGTGCTCGCGCCACCCCGGCGATAGCAAAACGGCCCCTCAGGGCCGTCAATGGGATCAGTCCCGCGCCTCGGTGTAGGCCTCTTCGGAGATCGCCTGGTACTTGCGGACTTCGCTGAGGAACGCCTTCTGGGATTCGTACACCCGGCCGGCCATGGCATCGCCGGCGGCAATCTCGTCGAGCACCTGGCGCGAGATATCGCGCAGGGCGTCGAGCACCGGACGCGGCAGCGGCTTGACCTGGACGCCGTGTTTTTCCACCAGATCCTTGAGGGAGGCGGCGTTGCGCGCGGTGTACTCGTCGTGAATGGACTGGTTCATCGCCCGCGCGGCGACTTCGATGATGGCCTGCAGATCCGCCGGCAGAGAGTCGTAGGCCTTCTTGTTGACCATCAGTTCCAGGGCCGGGCCCGGCTCCTGCCAGCCGGGGTAGTAATAGTATTTGGCGACCTGGTGGAAACCGAAGGCAAGGTCATTGTAGGGGCTGACCCACTCGGTGGCATCGATCACCCCGGTCTGCATCGAGGTGTAGAGATCGTTGCCCGGGATATTGATCGACTGCCCACCGGCGCGATGAATGACCTCGCCGCCAATCCCCGGGATGCGCATCTTGAGGCCCTTGAAATCCGCCAGGCTGTTGATTTCGCGGTTGAACCAGCCAGCCATCTGCACCCCGGTATTGCCGCCGGCAAAGGGCACGATATTGAACGGGGCGTAGGCTTCCCGCCACAGTTCGAGACCGCCGCCGTAATGCAGCCAGGCGTTCATCTCGGTGGCGGTCATGCCGAACGGCACGGTGGAGAAGAACGGCGCCGAGGGGATCTTGCCCTTCCAGTAGTAGGACGCGGCGTGCCCCAGTTCAGCGGTGCCCTGGGAAACCACGTCGAATACTTCCAGCGGCGGCACCAGCTCGCCGGCGCCGTAGACATGGATCTTGAGGCGGCCGTCGCTCATCCGCTCCACCTGCCTGGCGAATTCCTCGGGGCCGGTGCCTATGCCCGGGTAATTCTTCGGCCAGGTCATGACCATTTTCCAGCGGTAGGTCTTGCTCTTGTCGATGCCCGATCCGCTGTCGGCGGGCCCGCCCCCGCCACAGGCAGCGAGCATCAGGGTAGTGACGAGGATGGCTGTTATTCTTGACATCGTTTTCTCCGTTGCGGTGGTTATAGCACCTGCAGGTTGGCGTATTGCAACACCAGCCACTTGGCGCCTTCGTCAAAGTTGACCTGTACCCGGGCGTGAGCGCCGCTGCCCTCCAGGTTGAGCACCACCCCCTCGCCGAAAATCTTGTGCAACACCCGCTGGCCGAGCCGCAGCCCGGTGCCCTCGCCATCGACCGCGGCGCTGAACGGGCCCTTGGCGGCATAGCTGGTGGGGCGGGCGACGGCATTGCCGAGGCGCACTTCCTCCACCAGTTCAGCGGGAATGTCGCGCACGAAGCGCGACACCGCATTCCAGGTTTCGCTGCCGTGGAGCTGGCGCGATTCGGCGAAGCTCAGGTACAGCTTTTCCATCGCCCGGGTGATGCCGACATAGGCGAGACGGCGCTCTTCCTCGAGCCGCACCGGGTCTTCCGCGGACATCTTGTGGGGAAAGAGGTTCTCCTCCATCCCGGCGATGAACACCAGGGGGAACTCCAGCCCCTTGGCGGAGTGCAGGGTCATCAGCTGCACCGCATCCTCGTGGCTTTCGGCCTGCTGCTCGCCGGAGTCGAGAGCCGCTTCGGCGAGAAACTGGGGCAGGGCGGGCTGGCCCAGGTCTTCCGGCTCGTAGGCGCGGCAGGCGCTGACCAGCTCCTCCAGGTTCTCGACCCGGGTCTGGCCCCGCTCGCCTTTCTCCCTGCGGTGGAACTCGATCAGGCCACTGCGCCCCAGCACGTGGTCCACCTGCTCGTGGAGCGGCAGTTCGTCGATGGCGGCGGCGAGACCGTCGATCAGCTCGATGAAGCCCTGGAGAGCATTGGCGGCACGGCCCGGCAGGTCGGGTATCGCCCGCCGGGTGGCATCCCACAGGGCGACGCCCTCGGCCCGCGCCAGTTGCCGCACTTCATCCAGGGTCTTGTCGCCGATGCCCCGAGTGGGGGTATTGACCACCCGCTCGAAAGCGGCGTCGTCCCGGCGGTTGATCACCAGGCGCAGGTAGGCGAGGGCGTTGCGGATCTCCAGGCGCTCGTAGAAGCGCTGGCCGCCGTAGATGCGGTAGGGGATCTGCTCGCGCAGCAACGCCTCTTCCAGCACCCGCGACTGGGCGTTGGACCGATAGAGAATGGCGCTGTCGCCGCGCAGGCCGCCCTTGGCCACCCAGTCCTGGATGCGCGCGGCAATAAACCGCGCCTCGTCGTGTTCGTTGAAGGCCGCGTAGAGGGCGATCAGCTCGCCGTCATTGGCCTCGGTCCACAGGTTCTTGCCGAGGCGCTCGCTGTTGCGGGCGATCACCGCGTTGGCGGCCTTGAGGATGGTGCCGGTGGAGCGGTAGTTCTGCTCCAGGCGCACCACCCGCGCCTCGGGAAAATGGTGGGTAAAGTTCTGGATGTTCTCGATGCGGGCGCCGCGCCAGCCGTAGATCGACTGATCGTCGTCGCCCACCGCGGTGACGATGGCCTTGTCGCCCGCCAGCATGCGCAGCCAGGCGTACTGGATGGCGTTGGTATCCTGGAATTCGTCCACCAGGATATGGGCGAAACGCCGCTGGTAGTGGGCCAGCAGTTCCGGCTTTTCCAGCCACAGTTCGTGGGCGCGCAGCAACAGCTCGGCGAAATCCACCAGCCCGCCCCGCTGGCAGGCCTCTTCATAGGCGGTGTAGACCTGGACCATGGTGGTGACGAAAGGATCGCCGGTGCGTTCGATATGGCGGGCGCGCAGGCCCTCGTCCTTCTGGGCGTTGATGAACCACTGGGGCTGGCGCACCGGCCAGCGGCCGTCGTCGATGCCGAGGCTGGCGTAGACCCGCTTGACCAGTCGCAACTGGTCGTCGGAATCGAGGATCTGGAAGTTCTCCGGCAACCCGGCGTCGTGCCAATGGGCCTTGAGCAGGCGGTGGGCGAGGCCGTGGAAGGTGCCCACCCACATGCCCTGGGGCGACATGCCGAGCAGCTCCTGGATGCGCTCGCGCATCTCCCGCGCCGCCTTGTTGGTGAAGGTCACCGCCAGAATGGAATAGGGCGACACCCCCTCCACCCGGGCCAGCCAGGCGATGCGATGGACCAGCACGCGGGTCTTGCCGCTGCCGGCACCCGCCAGCACCAGCAGGTGGTTGTCGGTGGTGGTCACCGCCTCGCGCTGGGCGGAATTGAGGGAGTCGATCAAGGTGGTTACATCCATGGGAGCGGATTCTAGCAGATAGGAACTATCCACTCCTGCTCAGAGTTGATCCATGACCGCGACCCGCTTCGCATCGTACTCGCCCTTGTCGATCAATCCTTGATCGAAAAGGCTTTTCAGCTCCCGCAACCGCTCTTCAATACGCCTGTGCTCTTCGATATTCCCATGCCTCGACGCTGTCGTGGCCGCAGTCAGCGCTGTAATAAAGGCAGCATCCTGAAGATTCCTGTCAATCGCCTTGTTCAGCGTCCGCTCCGCCAACTGGCGAAGTGTGTCCACATCACCAAAAATGCCTGCTCCAACGCCACTTTCCACCTCGTCGGCCCGGTATGTCTGTGAAAACACCTCTCTCGCGGTGCTCTTCTCGATCAGCGACACCAGGAGGTGCGCATGGGCTTCCCGATTGAAATAATAGCTGCAGTCGAACTTGGTGATGGTGACGCGCAACTGAAACAATCCATGCTCTTGCCCGCCGTAAAGGTTGCTGGTTTCAAGCGCAGCTCGATATGCATCGCCGACCACTTGGTCCGTCGGCTTGTCCGTTCTGAGTGTTTTCAGCCGGTTTCCGTAGCCACCGCGAACGGCCCCCAGCCAATCGCCGTCAGTGCCCCGCTGGTCGAGCACAACCACCTCGGCCACGGCTTTCCCGGCGACCGATGTGGGTGCTCCAATGCCCTGATACTCGATTTTCGTCATATGGGTTGAACAACCCGTCAAAAGGCTCACAGCAAGCAATAGAAGGACAGCTTTCATTGGTGGTTCTCGTCGTGTTGGTTGTCTTCGCAGGGAAGGAAAAAGTGTTATAAGCCAATGATTTTACCGTCCTTATGTAAGACCGGCTCAAATGTCACTGGCACTGGAGAGCAGTGGACGACGGCGGTTGCATACCCCTGAAATACCGCGGTACTGACCGCAATACGCCCATCGGCATCCGGCTCGGGTGCGGCCAGTGTCTTCAGCGTCAACCCTTGGCCGGATGCCTTGGCGCAGGCTTCCTTGCGGGTCCAGGCGCGATAAAACCACTGCTGCCGCGCCCCGCTGTCAAGGGTGGCAAACACCCGTTGTTCGTCCGGGTGAAAGTATGTCGTCACCAGCCGCTCGAAATCCCGCGAACGCTGCTGTTCGATATCGACTCCGATGGGCGCCAGCACACTGAATCCGGCCATCACTCCGGAACCGCTGTGGGCGATAGAACAGTGAAGATCGGCGCCTGCCACGCAGGGTCTGCCGCCGGGTTCCTCGCCGATCAGCGGGTCGATGCCCAGTCGTTGCCGAAGCAACGTCGCCAGCAATTGGCGACCGGCCACGAACTGGCGGTAGCGGCGGCGGGAGCAAAAGGCTCGGGCGCGGGCTTGCGCCGGCGCCGGCAGGGCGGCAAACCAGCTGTCGACGACCGCATCGGACGCCTGATCGAGTGTCGCCAAAACGGCGACACTCGCCTTTCCTCTCACAGATTGTCCGGAAGCCTGACCACTTCCCCTATCAGGGCGACGCCGGCCATGACGGCCCCCGCGTGGCACTCGTACTCCGTGTCGCTGGAAAATTCGTTCTTTTTGTAGTAGCTGCGGATGTTGACCACGGCATTGCCGCCCTCGGCGACAGCCCGCTCCTGAAGGCTGATCAGGGCGGAGAGCAACACCCATTCGCAGGCTTTGAGATCGGATTTGCCGACCGCATTGGTCTTTTTGTTGGATACGTAGTCGCCAAAGCGCCTAGAGGGCTCGGGATACGCGGTGTCGCCGAAGAAAAAGCGGATACCGGCGTTGAGCTTCTCCTCGTAGGCCGGTGACTTCATGGCGTTGTCGATCGACAGCAGATGCTTGGTATCGCGGGCGTGGGTATTGAGGCTGAACAGTGCGAGGATGGCAACGGCAATACAGATAAAGTGGCGCACGACTAGATTCCTTTTCGAATGTGACGTTGGGCGCTGCGCCAGTCCCATCGGCGGTCCTTGCAGCGCCCGGTGAGTCGTCCGGTGGACCGCTGCAGTCTAGCCCGTCGCCCGGTGATTTTCTATCGCTGGCAACAGCTCGCCGGCGATCACCCTCTGTTCGGCTCGGGGCGCCCGGTGCTCCGCAGCCTGCGGGATCCGGCGCCCCCCGCTCTTGCCAAGCACCGTCACCCAGCCCTAGAATCCGGTCCGATCCCATGGCCGTCAGGCGCTTCCGACGCTCGCCGCCACTATCCGTTAAAAACCAGACGACATCTCAAGAGGGCGGTCCAGGATGGCGATAGAATTTTCCATTTCCAATTGGTCTGGCTGGACGCTGCCATCGGCGGCAGGGCTGTTTCCGGCAGCAGCCGTACAAGTTGCCGACGCGCCTGATGTGTCGCCGATCCCACCGCTGCTGCGCCGCCGCCTGAATACCTTGGGACGCGCCTGCGCCGCCGAAATCCTCCGCCACATGCGGACCGGCGACAATCCCCCCATCGTCTACTGTTCACGGCACGGTGATATCGAGCGCACCCTGGGCGTACTGGTCGATCTCGCCCGCGGCGAGCCGGTCTCGCCGATGAATTTCAGCCTGACTGTACACAACGCCATCGCCGGCATCGTTTCGATCCACCAGGGTATTTCCGCCAATATCAGCAGTATCGCCGCCGGCGAGGAGGGGTTGGTGCCGGTGCTGTTCGAGGCCCTGGGCCTGCTCGGCGAGGAACACCCTACTGTCCTCTGCGTACTCGGCGATGTGCCGCTGCCGGCCATCTACCGCGGGCACTGCCCGTGGCCGGACCTGCCGTTTGCCGCCTGCTTCACGGTCAGCAGCGGCGAAGGCCTGCCGCTGGCTCTCGATTTTCCCGACGCTTGCCCGCCGGTCGCCGAGCCGTCCCCCGCCCGCCCTCAGCCGTTGCAATTCATCGACTTCCTGTCCTCACCGCGGCAGACCTTGGCCACTCCCCACAACGGCGAGCGCTGGACCATCCGCAAGCGCCAGCTATCATGAACTTGCGACGCCGGCTCGACTATCTGTGGCGCTTGTTCGCCACCGCCCTGTCGTTCGCGGTATTCGGCCTCGGGGGCGTCCTGGTGCCGCTGTTGGCAATGCCCATCCTGCGCCTGATGCCGGGCAGCGTCACCGTCCGCCGGCGCCGCGCCCGGCGCCTGGTGCACTGGCTGTTCAGGGGCTTCATCCTCATGATGCGCGGCCTCGGCGTGCTGAGCTGGCACATCGATGGCGGGGAGAAGCTCGGCCGCCCCGGCCTGCTGGTACTGGCCAACCACCCGACGCTTATCGACGTGGTGTTTCTCGTCGCCTTCCTGCCCGACGCCGTCTGTGTCGTCAACGGCCGGCTGCTCGCCAACCCGGTGATGCGGGGATTCATTACCCTCACCGGCTATATCCCCAACGACCGCAGCGGCAACCTGCTGGAAGCCGCGGCCGCCGCGCTCGGCGCGGGCAACGCGCTGGTGATTTTTCCCGAGGGGACCCGTACCCGTGTGGGTGAGCCGTTGCGTTTCCAGCGCGGCGCGGCCAACGTGGCGGTGCGCTGCCGGGTGAACGCGACCCCGGTGGTGATCACCTGCTCGCCTCCTACATTGAGCAAGCAGCACAGGTGGTATCATATTCCCGAGCGGCCGTTTGCACTGTCCTTCACCGTCAAGGACGACATCGACATCGCTCCTTTTTTAAACTGTCCCGCGCCACTCGGTTCACGGCGCCTGACCACCAACCTGGAACACTTTTTTACCAAGGAATGCCAAGCCCATGGGCACTGATACCCTGCATGCCGAGCTAAAGGCCCTGATCATCGAGACTCTCGATCTGGAAGATATCGAGCCCGAGGACATCGACGATTCGGAACCTCTCTTCAACGACGGTCTCGGCCTTGATTCGATCGATGCCCTGGAGATCGGGGTCGCCCTGCAAAAGCGCTACGGCATAAAGCTCAACCCGGAATCCGACGACGTGAAACACCACTTTGCCAGCATCGCCGATCTCGCCCGCCTGGTGGCGAGCCATGGCAACAAGGGGAGGTAGCCAAAATGAAGTCGCGGCAGGATATTCTCGACCACTTGGTCGACCTGATGAGCAGCATGTTCGAACTCGATCCGCAGTCCCTCAATGAGGACGCACATTTATACGACGATCTCGATATCGACAGCATCGACGCCGTGGATCTGATCGTCGAACTGAAAAACTATACCGGACGCAAGATCGCCCCGGAGGATTTCAAGAACGTGCGCACCGTGGGGGATATCGTCACCGCGATGCAGGATCTGCTCAACGATGAATGACGCGTCACCGGCGCAACTCGCCGCCGGAGCCTTGTTTCTGCTGTATCCCTTCGCGATATACCTGGGGCTGGGGTCTTTCGACCCGCGCTGGCTGGCTCTGCTATTGATCGCCATCGTCGGTTTGCGCCTGGCGGCGTCCCGCCTGAAGCCACCGACGGCCATCCCGCTGGCGATCGCCATCGCCGTCGCCACCGGCTATACCCTGATCACCGGCTCGCAATACGGACTGCTGCTGTACCCAGTGCTGGTCAACGGCGCACTGCTCCTCCTGTTCGCCGCCAGCCTGTTGCGCCCACCCTCGGTGATCGAAACCCTGGCCCGTCTGCGGGAACCGGACCTGCCCGACGCCGCCCTCGCCTACACCCGCAAGGTAACCCTGGTGTGGGCAGTGTTTTTCGCCCTCAACGGCGCCATCGCACTGGCTACCCTGTACCTGGATCGCACCTGGTGGGCACTCTACAAC
>Ga0265293_10004951_pt1 | contig 22852 bp, 25 predicted proteins | sample Munlanlewell138R_FD_192505 | JGI IMG/M metagenome (GOLD analysis project Ga0265293, IMG submission 192505) | Leachate microbial communities from a municipal landfill in Southern Ontario, Canada - Leachate well 138R | ecosystem: Engineered > Solid waste > Landfill > Unclassified | place: Canada... | reverse complement strand
CGAGTTTCGGCTTGCCCGAGCTGAACTATACAGCTCTTGCAAATGAAGCGAAGTTTCCGTTATTGCACAGTTATATCTCAAGTTACAGAGGGTCTGAACAGTAACGGCTTCAGAGGTTCTTTTTGTCCATCATTCTCGTGGATACTTTATGAATATTTATCTTAAATACTCAAAACAGCCTTTCTCATTAGTATCACCTCACAAATTAATATGAAGGTATTGTACTATATTATTAGGACATTTTCACATGTGGTACAATGAGACATTATCATAAGTGGATCATAAGATACATTGCTAATGAATGTATCTGTTGACATCTTGTAATGTTATTCCCTGGTGTAGAGCAATATTAAGACCATTGGCTATTACTTTTGATGTTCGCTCCATTAGCTCATCAATTTCTTTTGGTGTAACAATCAAGTTGCCTATATATGGATTTAAAACTTCCTGTATAAGTCGATATTTATCTTCCTTGTCAATATTTGCAAGCATATTATAAAATTCAGTGCCTTGTTCTGCCTGTTGTACCATGCTGTCTATAACAAGATCTATTGCATCATTTGCCATTGTAGCAGCATCTACAACTGTCGGAACTCCAATTGCGATTACAGGAGCACCAAGAGTTTTTCTTGACAACTCCATTCTCTTGTTTCCTACTCCAGATCCCGGAGTTATTCCAGTGTCGGCAATTTGTATGGTGGTATTCACCCTGTCCATTCTTCTTGATGCAAGCGCATCTATTGCAATAATTATGTTCGGATGTATTCTGTCAACAATGCCTCTAACTATTTCTCCTGTTTCAATGCCTGTAATACCTAAAACCCCCGGTGAAATTGCGCACACTGATCTTACACCCTGATCAATTTGTTCAGGAACAAACTCGAATAAATGACGTGTAACTAACATACTTGAAACTACTTTAGGACCTAGAGCATCTGCAGTAACATTCCAATTACCAAGCCCAATGACAAGAATAGTTGATTTTTCATTTAGATTTAAGATTGGTACAAGCTCACTTCCGAGAGCTTTACAGGTATCTTCAAATATCTGCTGATCATTTTGACGTAACCCCTGAACTTCCAGAGTTATATAGTTTCCTATTGGTTTGCCAATTGATGTCTCCCCTTCCGGCGAAACAACACGCACTCGTGTTATCTTTATATCCTGTGTTCCAGCTTCTTCAAATTCCACACCGGGTGGCTCTCTCAATTCTTGTATTACTTCTTTTTTTAACTCATTGAATATTTCTCTTCCTTCAAGTGCAAGATCTGTTACAATACTCCTTTTATTATTCAATAAAATCATCCTCCAATATAAAATATATTATGGTTACTCGCTAGGAAATCGCAAATCGACTTTGCTGCAGGCTAGGCGTGCAGCTAAGTGCGGCTTCGTTGTGATCTGACGCAAATCCTAAATGATTATCATCATTTTTTTTATTCTCCCACATGTTTCGTAAAAATATAAGCTGCATTTCATTAATGTTTCCTAACATTGCAAAAGTTATATCTCGTCAAGCTACCTGTGAATAGTGAACAATCATCTCTAATACAGCAATACAGCATTATTTTTTTCTTGCAATTTAAAATGATACATGATAAAATGGCTAAAGTTAATTAACTCACAGGAGGTGAAAACTTTGGCAACTACAAATAAATCAGCATATAAAATTGCTAAAATACAAAAATGGACTAAAAAAACCGAAAAGAAGACACTAGCTAATACCATGTACAAATCTTCTTTAAGAACCGCAATTAAAAAAGCAAAAGAAGCTATCCAGAATAAAAACGAATCAGCAGATTTAAAGTTTAATAATGCTGTTAAATTAATAGACAAGTCTGCAGCTAAAGGTATTATTTCAAAAAACACTGCTTCGAGAAAGAAATCGCATCTTGCAAAATCTTTAAAAGCAATAAAAGCAGCTGAATAAAAGGTGAAGTGGCTGGTTACAAGCTAAGCCTGTTGCTGCCTACACATCCTAAACATGATGCAATTGCTTGTGTTATTATAATAATGAGAAAACGTACATATGATGTGCGTTTTTTTTAATTCATTAATTCATTAATTCATATGGTTGAGTATTTTATAATAAAAAGTTCAATTCCTGTCTGAGGGTCAATTTGCCCTGTTTTAATATCGGTATCAAGCTTGAGACATTCTATCATTGCATTTTTTAAAGTTTCAATATCATAATTTTTAACCTGTCTAGTTAATTTTTTGAGAATAAAAGGAGCAACCTTAAGCTTTGAACCTGCCTGTCCAGTTGGTATTCCCATTTCCAGCAATGCTTTTAGCTCCAATACTTGACGTATTTGTCTTGCGATCATAAATACTATTCTCACATGAGGTTCTTTAAGGTAAAGCATGTCGTGAAGTAAACTAATTGCCTTGCTACTCTTTTTTTCAAAGATTGCATCCATCAAATCAAAAATTATTGTTTTTATGGATTTTACAACTACCGCTTCTATATGCTCCGTCTTAACATTTGTCTCATCACCCATATACATTATCACCTTATCAATTTCATTTAGAATCTCGGTCATATTAGGTTCGCAATATTCTACTATTCTTGAGGCACATTTAGTATCAATGGCCTTATTTGATTTTCTAAATACTTTAACAACCCACTTTGTAAGCTCTGCAGGCTTTTGAAAATCAAACTCTACAATAAGTCCGATTTCTTTAGTGGTCTTAAATGTTTTTAGCCTTTTGTCAACTTCATCTTCAACAAATAACAAAACAGTAAAGTCAGGAATATTTTTTAAAAAAGATATAAGTGTATCTTCTTCTGAATTCTTGTTTTTAAAAAGCCCAGAATTCCTGACAATCACAACTTTTCCATCAGAGAAAAAGGGCATTGTATGGCATGCTTCAATAATTCTTCCAGCATCAACCTTTCCTTCCAATATTACCTTGTTAAACTCTTCTGATCCACTTTTTACTTGATGTTCAACCACACTATCAGTATAATACTTTTTCATAAAGGCTTCGGGACCATAGAACAGATAAAGATTATTAAGTTTTTTACTCTTCAGCTGTTTCATTAAAATATCAATACTCATTATAAATCACCTAATTATTCCTTAAGTTTAGTAATTATTCTGTATCCTAAGTATGTTTAAAGCATTTTATTATTCTTGTGCATTTATATATGATAAAGCTGCATCAGAAGTTTTCTTTATTCTTATATTTTTCCCATTTGATTTTATAACAATTGCCCCATCATAGTCTGTTCTCATGCAGGATATGCCTTGCTTACATATTCTTTCAATGCTATTTTCTGATGGGTGACCATAATTATTTTTCCCCACACTGATTATCCCTACTTTTGGGTTAACGGCGCTTAAAAAAAACTCTGTTGAAGAAGTATCAGCGCCATGATGAGGTATTTTCAGCACATCTGATTCAAGATTCAAGCCGTTTTGCGAAAGCAGCCTTTCAGTCTCCTTCTCAATATCTGCAGTAAACAATATAGAAGTTTCCACGTGTTCTAATTTTATCACTATAGAGCCATTATTTAAAGAGGAATGTTTGTAGTTTGTATTTTTGTCAGGGCTCAAAACATTTAAGACTGTTTTTTCATCCAGTCTAATTTGCACACCATTAAAAGCGTAATATATCGTGCTTTTCTTGCTATCAACAGATGAAAGTAAGGATTTAAAGTTATCAATCTCTTCACTCACAGGTAAAAACAGTTTTCGTACATTAAATTCATCTAATACAGGCTTGAGTCCGGTAATATGATCTGCATGGGAATGAGTTGCAACTACTATATCAAGGCTGTAAACACCATAATCAAGTAAAAAATCTGGAAGTAACTTTTCAGCCCCAGCTCCCCCACCATCTATAAGAATGTTTTTACGTGAGGCAGTCCTTATAAAAACTGAATCTCCTTCCCCCACATCAAGAAAAACAACTTCAAGCACCGGAGGGTTTAACAGCTGAAATAAAACAATTGAATAAAACACTAATGCAGCTAATCCGGAAGGCTTTATAAACTCCGAAACAGTCTTGAAATTAAAAAAATAAATCAACAAAAAATAATAGAAAATAATTAATAATAGTGAAGGTGTGACAACTCTTATTGATGCATAGGGCAGCCTTGAAATAAAATCTGTCAAAATAATAATTAAAGACAGCAGATTGTCAACTATCAACCCTATAATATTTGACAGAAAAGCACAGATCTTTGCAAGTGCAATCATAGCTATTCCAGCCAGTACAGCAACTTGAACTAAAGGCAAAATTATGACATTTGCAAATAGCGAGACAATAGAAAGACTGTTAAAGTAATACACACTTATTGGCAAGGCGCCTGCTTGCGCTGCAGTTGATACCGCTAGAACATCAGTTATAGATGCAGGTAAACCAGTAATCTTAAAAATCCCCTTCACCTTTTTATTGAACATTACTATGGAAATAGTCGCACCGAATGAAAGCTGAAATCCTACATTATATATGAAAAAGGGATTATAAAGCAGCATAAGTAATCCTGCAAAAAATATACCAGTTATAGTATCTGATTCTCTATTTATAATCTTTGCAGATAAAACCACTATTACCATAGTAACAGCTCTTATTACAGATGTCGTAAAACCGGCTATGAAACAATAAAATATTAGTATAAGAATAGTTATCATATTAGAGAGCTTGCGGTTTATTCTTAGCTTTTTCGAAATAAAAACTATGGGAAGGACAACAAACCCAACGTGTAGACCAGATACTGATAGTATGTGTATCAGTCCTGTTTTTGAAAATATGTCTTTAATTTCATCACTCAAGTCCTCCTTATGTCCAACCAACATGCCATTTAGTAACGCAGCGTTTTGCGCTGACAGCTTTTTATTTACCGATTCAATTATTCCATTTCGGACATTAAGAGACGATTTATATATCGGATTCACACTTTTTTTACCAAGAATTTTTATATTTTTTGCAGGTACAAAGGCAGTAGCATATACTTTTTTTTGAGCAAGGTAATTCCTATAATTAAACCCGCCCGGATTCCTTCTTTCTTGAGGTATTTCAATATTTCCCGTAAAATTAATACACTGCCCAGGCTCATAGTGATTAACTCCAGGCAAATAAAGAGTTAAGAGAATCTTTTCGCTTAACTCATACTCACGCGATCCATCACTTATAATGATTGTCTTTATTATATAATTAGTTGTATTACTTTTTACTTCTGGCTCTGAAACTATTGTGGCAGTAATATTAATTGTTTTACTCGTGAATTTACTGAATGAATTAAGTTTATCATTAAAATAGGAAAAATTTATTGTTCCTGCTATGAAGAACATGAAACAAAAACATATAACCCACACAGACTCACTATTAACAATAAACAAAAAACAAATAGCAAATAGTATAGATATGAATATTGTAGAGATTGTCATCCCGAAAATTGAAACAAATATGATCCCTGCTAAATAAAATATAATAAATAATACTAAAGGTCTTTTCATTTACTGATAAAATTTACCCTTTACTCAAATTTATCTCTTGTTACTACTACGGTGTTAAATCTTAAACTATCCTAGCATATTACCTAACAAATTTTCTTCCTGTCATATAATTATCCAGATAAAATCCAGACAAGTCACTTATAACTACTTTTCCTTTTCCTGAAGATGCATGAATAAACTGATCATTACCTATATAGATGCCAACGTGGTTTATATAATTTTGATTACCGTTTGTATCAAAGAAAACAAGATCTCCAATACGCAAAGCCGAACGCTCGATGTATTCTCCTTGAGTAGCCTGATCACAAGCAACTCTATTAATTTTTATATCAAAATGATCATAAACATATTTTACAAACCCTGAACAATCAAGACCTTGCGACGGAGAATTGCCTCCATAATGATATGCTGTTCCTAATAGATTTTTTGAGTATTCTACTATACGTGTCCCCATTGTATAGCTTCTGGACGAGCCTGAATCAGATACTCTGATGAGTTCTCCATAGACGAATGCTTCAAGACCATCCTCAAATTGAAAACTGTACCACTTTCCTGAGCGACCTGTAATTTTTATTTCGTCACCTTTATTAAGTCCACCCACTACATAATCATCAGTTGAAGGACCACTTCTAACATTCACATCTGTTGCTACTACAATACCGTTAAGAAATGATTTGTCGATGGTATCCAGATAATCACCGAATACCCAGCCGATTTCCTCATTATAACTGACCTTATACCATCCGTTAAAAGTATCTAATACAAAAACCTCTGCACCTTCAAGAAGTTGCAAAAGTATATTACCATCAAGATCCGGAGACTCTCTAAAATTTAATACATCTGCTGTTACTGTTCCAATTAGTGTTGATTCTGCACTTGCAACTCCTGCAAAAATCAATAACAAAGTGAAAAAAATCAAACACGTTATAAAAAGCTTTTTTAATTTAAACATTTTTTATAGACCTCCATAATTATTGGAGCTAAATTAATAAACAGTAGTATAAAACTAGAATTTGATATTAAATTTTAATAATTAAATTATATATTTAAACCATATTTATGTCAAATAATTATTAATAATTTCCAGTCCTGTAAATTGTGTATTGAAATTGACAGTCGCTAAAACGCTTGCCAAATGTGCTTCCTACAATAATCTTTGCAAGAAGAATAAGTCTTAAATGTTATTTGGTATTCGATCGTTCACATTGTTGAGCTTTCCTTTACTATTTCTCTTAAGATAAATCACTATTGCAACAATTATTACAATGCAAACAATTAAAAAGGTATATATATTATTCATTATATTTTCATCCGTCAAAAATGTTCCTAAAAATGTACTGGTTGTATTAATGAATGCATGCAAAATTATCGAAGACCATATTGACCTAGTCCACACAGCAACAAGCCCAAGAAGTATGCCAAGTAATGATGCATAAATAATTTGAAGAGGATTAAAATGATATAGCCCAAACAAGATTGCTTGAATAACTACTGCAAGTGATATGGGCATTATTTTTTTTAGTTCTTTTAGTATGAGACCTCTGAATATGACCTCTTCAATAAAAGGTGCAACTAAACCTGTTACAAGAAGAATCTCAAACAAATTATGACCGCCCATAAGTGAATAAATAAGCTCATTATGCTCAGGGAAAAATTCATTAATAGGGATAAAACTTAACACGCAAGAAAGAAAAATGCTTGTTGCAATCCCTAAAACAGCTGTTAAAAAAGTAGTTTTAAAACTTATTTTATTAAATTCACATACTGTGAATATGTTTTGATTTCTCAATTTGCATATAATATAGTAGATAGGCAATGAAACTATGACAGACACTAGCATTAGGTATAAAGAGGCTTCTAATATAATCGTTTGCATATCTAAAAACACACTAGGATCAAAGTTCCCTCTGCTTTCAAATATTAATTTTATTGCTAGGACAATGCCGTAAATAAAAGAAATCCCTACTTGAAAAAACATATAAACAAACATAAATAATAGTACAAATAATACTGCAACAACAATTTTTTTCATATGGCTTACCCTTTCATTATTCCTAAAACTCGGAGAGCTTTAAGCCTACTTTTAGAATAATATTCGTTTAACACGACATCCCCTTTGCATTCCTCACTGTATAAATAAAGAACATTTACTATGTAGAAAAAAAGCGCCTTTATCAGGCGCATTTTGTGGTGACCCATAGGGGACTCGAACCCCTGTTGCCGCCGTGAGAGGGCGGAGTCTTAGGCCGCTTGACCAATGGGCCACAAATCAACAATATTTATTATAACAGAATTTTTCATAATATACAATGCCTTTTGAAAATTACTTTGTTGCATTTTTGCTCACATGTAAAATGAAAAGTTAAAGTCTATCTTCGGTAGGGTCTCTCCTGACATTAGTTTGTCGCAAAATTGTCCGATTAAAGTCTGTATAATCATTAACACTTATGCTTATGCAAAATGAGGGTGAATTGAGTAAGCTGTTTTCTTTTGCGTACCCCAAAATATAAAAGGTGGCTGCGCCACCTTTTATGATTTATTTCGTAATTAATACTTATATAATACACTCACATTTGCACTTATTTCCATTTCACCAGCTGAGATAGGTGTGGAAACACTTTCTTCTGCTGCAACTGATACTTTTGCTACACTATCATAGTTTCTGTAAATAGGTGAAGGTATATAGGAACTTCCTTCAGTAATGTTAAATGGAACACCAAGCTCAACACCATAAACTGATGCTATAGTATCAGCCTTTGCCTTTGCATTTTCAACTGCTCCTTTTAATGCTTCAAGGTATTTCTCGCTCTTTACATCATCGCTTATCCCGAATGCTACTTGATTAGCCCTATTAACACCTTCATCAACAGTAATATCTATAACATCTCCGGTCTTTGCAAGGTCTCTTACGGTTATTTTGATTGTATTGTTTACATCATAACCTACCAGTATCCTTTCATTTCTGCGAATAACCATACCCTCTGTATTTTTTTCCTCAATATCTTTCCATTCATAACGAGGATTTATTGAGTAATTGGTTGTCTGAATATCTTTATCCTCAATACCAAGCTCAACAAGCTTATTAAACACGCCATCCATTTTTGCTTTATTTTCATTTTGAGCATCTTTGGGATTTACAGCAAATGTATTAATACCAACAGTAATGTATGCAATGTTTGGAGATACTCTTACTGTGTATGACCCACTTACGCCAATAGTATTTCTTTCTTCAACCTTTTCTTCAGCTGTGACTTGTACAGAAGTGAATACACTTGAAACAAACATCACTCCTACTGTAAGTACAAAAACCATTACAATTGCCAGAATTGATTTGCTGAAATTTTTCATCTTATATCACCTTTCTATGAATTATTTTATGTAACGTTTGACGAAAGGTAAAGTTAAATTGTTCCACACTTTTATTTAGACTTTTAAGAATCTATTGAACAAGACCAAACTTACCTAGTTCCGCTAATGTTTTTAAGGTACTACCAAAAGTAGTGAAATCTTCCTTTAAAGCAATCTTCTCTTTACTTAATATACCAGAAATATCATATAAATTATCTTAATTTTTCTTATGATTTTAGAAGCTCTGCCATCATTCTTGCATTTTGAATTGCTTTTCCCATAGGATGATTGTTAAAAGAAATCATCATAAACCTAGACCTTTTTTCGAGTTCTTTTATACGCGGAACCCATTCGTAAAGCTCATCCCACGTGTAAAGATAGTTGTATCGTTCATTTCCTTCGCTGCCGTACCATTTACCAGCATTGCGACCATGAAGGCGCAAATATGCTACATCCGAAGTTACTGAAATGACATTTTTAATAAGTCCTCTAATTTTAGGTTCATCTACACAAACAAAACCAAGGTTTTCTTTTTTTAAAAATGTCATTACATCCTGTCTAATCCAGTCCTGACCCCTGAATTCAACAGAAATCTGCAAATCAGTAAACCATTCGCGGAGCTTCTTCAATAGTTCCATATTTTCTTGATTATAGTGAAACGAATAAGGAAACTGTGCTAATATACACATCATTTTATTTGATTCAATTACAGGCATTAGAGAATAAACAAATTTTTCAGCTTCCAGACGACTCCCTTTTCCTTCATGAGTAAACCCCTTATAAAGCTTTACAGAAAACTTAAATTCTTCTGAGGTTTTTTTATTCAAGCTTTCAAATAACCGCAGACCAGGCATATGGTAATACGTAGAATTTATTTCAACAAAATTAAAGTTGGATGCATAATAGTCAAACATATTTGCGGGTTTTGTACCTTCAGGGTAGAATGGTCCGATCCAATCCTTATATGAATAGCCAGCAGTACCAATATAACTCATGCGTCTCCCCCATTTGCTTGAAAATTGCAATTACATATAACAACTTTATAAACTTATTTTATCACAAATAATTTTTGTTACAAACAAAATCTCGGAGATATAAAATCCCCGAGATTTTAGGTACATGCCTGACTTTGAAAGGGTGGAAAAAGACCCCTTTAGTTTCTCTTTACTTAGTCATTGCAATTGCATAGTCATATCTCAATATATACATGGTGATTACTGCAGGTGCGCCCTTTACAAGGAGCCGGATGCAGGAAATCTGCACGTTCGGATTCTGTGAGGGGTACACTCCGCAAGGGGTGTATCTACTCGACCACTTAGTTATTTAATATACTTAAATTGCGGTAGATAATCCTTGTTAAATTCAAACATTTCATCAACCATTTTCTTAATTTCATCTAGACTTAATACTGCAGATGTTAAAGGGTCAAAACAAATTGAATGGAATACTTTACGCGGATCACCCTCTATGCATGCATCTACAGCTAATTCTTCACAACGGGCACTTATATTGTTTAGTATAGCAAGTTGATCTGGAAGTGTCCCTACATGAATTGACTCAAGCCCCTGCTTTGATGAAAGCACAGGAACTTCAACACAGCAGCCTTCAGGAAGATTATCAATTAGTCCGAAGTTGCGTACATTACCATTGAACTTGAACATTTCATTGTCACCGAAAATGGCGTTGAAAATATAAGCAGCATACTCATTACCTCTTTCAAGGTAAACTTCATCCTTATCCAGCCATTTTATAATGTCATCCTTCCAAGTTTCTTCACGTTCTAAATATCTATCCATTATATACCCGTAAACGCCGGGGTTCCAGCCCGTTCCATGGGTACAGTACTTCTCTATAAGATCAGGTCTTTTTCTAAACCAAGAGTTATATTCCGAATTGTGGCCACTGGATTCAGTGACATAATAATCAAGATGCAGGAACATTTCATTTCTAACCTGTTCTTGGTTATAGATATCAGGATTATTAATAGCTTCTCTTATAAGAGGATAAGCATCCTTTCCGTTCCACTTAAAATCTAAATACCACGCCTGATGATTAATTCCAGCACATACATACGTAGTCTCTTCTTCAGGAGCCCCAATCCATTTAGCCAACATTTTTGCGGTACCCTGTACACTATGGCATAATCCAGTAACATTAACTTTTGTTTCTCCCTGCATTATTCTACAAAGCATAGCCATTGGATTAGTGTAGTTGAGCACTATTGCACTTGGGCAGTATTTTTCAATGTCACTACAAATATTAAGCATTTCAGGAGCAGTTCTTAAAAACCTGAATATGCCAGCTGGTCCTCTTGTGTCACCTACATTTATATCTACCCCATATTTTTTAGGGATTTCAATGTCGTGTCGCCAAATGTTCACGCCTCCGGAAAGTATTGTTATAACAACTCCGTCTGCATCTTTTAGGGCTTCAACTCTATCCTTAGTCGCGATTACTTTTGCGGGATAGTTACCTTTTTCAACTATTTTGTCAACAGCTTTCTTAATGTACGAAAGCCTCTTGTCATCAATATCCATCAATGCAATTGTACTGTCTGAAAAAGCCGGAAAAGACAGAATATCCCTTACCAGTTTCCTTGTAAACCCAAAACTTCCTGCTCCAATAAAAGCTATTTTTCTCATAACTTTGCTCCTTGTAATTATTTTATTAAAATCCAGCATAAACTTTGTATGTACTACAAACTATCTGCTAATAAGCTAGAATAATTCAATGTTGTACATGCTTAATTATGTTAATAAGATAATTTTATAATACTTTAGGCATAAGTAAATAGATTAATGTTATTTCAATATGGTATAATGTTGATTATTAAAACTTATTTCTATTGTTGAAAGGCACAATATGCGCACGTATATAGAATTTGAAAAGATTTTGCTTTCTGATTTGACTATGTATTTATGTGGTACGCAAAAATGTGATCCCCTGCATTATTATGGTCCTGCCATAAGGGATCATTATCTAATACACTATATTTACAGTGGTAAAGGAATTTTCAAGATTGACGACAAAAAATATACATTGACACAGGGGCAGGGTTTCCTTATATGTCCTAATGTAGTCAGCTTTTATCAGGCTGATGAATATGACCCTTGGCATTATTCATGGGTAGGTTTTAATGGAATTAAAGCTAAAAGGTATCTTGATCAAGCAAACCTAAGTCTTGAAAACCCAATTTTCAACTATCTAAAGGATGACCATCTTAAAAAATGTCTGGATGAAATGGTAGCAGCAAAAAATACAAAGGCTGGCCGTGATATGATTTACTTAAGTCTTTTATACAGATTTCTTTATAAACTTGTAGAAACTGCTTATTCACCTGAAACTATTTCAAGAAATGTTAACAAGAAAGAGGAATATTATTATAAAGCTGTAGAATTTATTTCAATGAACTACTCATCAAAAATTACAATTGCTGATTTAGCTTCTTATATCGGAATTGACAGAAGCTATCTTTATTTAATTTTTAAAGAACAGATAGACCTTTCTCCTCAAGAATTCCTGATCAGTTACAGAATGAATAAAGCATGTGAGCTCATGTCAAACCACGAGCTTAGCATTGGAGATATTTCACGTTCAGTAGGTTATGAGGATCAACTTAATTTTTCAAGAATCTTTAAACAAATTAAAGGTTCATCACCTAAAGAATATAGGAACAAACTAGTTAGCTCAAAATTTGAAGAATTTGATATAGACAGTTGTCAGTAGTTTATCCCCATTGTCTAGGAAAGTATAATTTTCTAGACAGAAAAAAATGAAAATATCATAAGGGGCAAATTAAGCCCCCTATACTCTTTCTGGTGTGCTTAATCCAATAAGCCTTAATCCGTTTGACAAAGTATACTTAACTGATTGAACAAGGGCAAGGCGAGCATTACGGATATCACTATCTTCAACTAAAATAGAATTATTGTGATAAAACCTGTTAAAATCCTGAGCCAAATCAATAAGGTATCTTGTAACAATTGACGGTTCTAATTCGTCCATTGCAAGTTTAACCTTAAAAGGAAAAAGATATAAAGTTTTTATAAGCCTATATTCATACTCCCCATTTAGTAGCTCTTCATTGATATTCTCTTTATTGAAACCCTCGGCTTTTGCAAGCACACTACATGCTCTTGCATGCGTATATTGTACGTAAGGTCCTGTTTCTCCATCAAAATTCAACGCTTCTTCCCATGAAAACGAAATATCCTTTATCCTGTTGTTTGATAGGTCATTAAATATAACAGCTCCAACACCAACTTCTCTAGCAATCTTATCTTTTCCCGGAAGATCAGGGTTTTTATCCTCCATTATCTTCATGGTTTTTGAAATTGCTTGATTCAAAAGTTCTTCAAGTAATATAACATTCCCTTTTCGTGTTGCTAGCTTTTCACCTTGCATGCTGACAAGACCAAAGGTTACATGTTTCAATTTTTCGGCCCAATTATACCCCATAAGCTCAACAACCTTAAACCATTGCTTAAAATGCAAACTTTGTGCTGCAGCTGTTACGTATATGCACTTCTCGAAGTCATAAGTATTCTTCCTGTAAATTGCTGCGGTAATATCCCTTGTTGCATAAAGGGTGCTGCCATCTTTTTTTAATATCAAGCACGGAGGCATATCATATTTATCAAGGTTAACGATCATTGCTCCTTGGCTTTCTTCTAACAGACTTTTTTCTTTTAGCTCTTCAATAACCGGCTGCATCTTATCTTCATAAAAACTTTCACCTGCATATGAGTCGAAAGTTACTTTCAACATATCATAAACTCTTTCAAACTCTTTAAGGCTAATGTCGCTAAACCATCTCCACAGTTTAAGAGCTTCCTCATTTCCTCTTTCCATCTTTGTGAACCATTCACGTGCTTCATCTTCCAAAGAAGGATCGTTCTCAACTTCTTCATGGAATTTTACATATAATCTCATTAACTCGCTTATCTGATTTTGCTCAACAGCTTCTTTGTCGCCCCATTTTTGGTAAGCAACAATAAGCTTCCCAAACTGCGTCCCCCAATCACCAAGATGGTTTACGCCGACACAGTTGTATCCCATGAAATTATGAATTTTATATAATGCGCCACCTATAACGGTTGAGCGCAAATGTCCTATATGAAAAGGTTTTGCAATATTAGGAGCTGAATAATCTATAACAACAGTTTTTCCGCTACCTATGTCAGATGATCCGTATCTTTCCCTTGAATCTAAGATTTTTCCAAGCACCTGTTTTATAAATAAAGACCTGTTTATGAATATATTAAGATATCCTGAAACAGCTTCTGCTTTTTCAATAAATTCATTTTGAGGCAGCTCATCTAAAAGATCTTGCGCTATCTTTGCAGGTGGTTTTCTCATTATTTTGCTCAACTTAAAACAAGGCAGTGCTACGTCTCCCATGTTGGATTCTGGTGGAAATTCTAGGGCTTTATATATATCGTCAATCTTTAGATTAGTGGCTGCATATAAAATCTTTGCCACTTCGTTCTTAATATCAAACATATAGTAACTCCTCTTTAATATTGGTTGAATACTATTTAAATCTTCCTTTTTCATCAGTTACAAAAAAGATTCCTTGCAATTCGGAACCTTTTAGTAAACATGATATATCTTATGTTGTTAACTGCAAAAACTATTAAGCAGTCTCAATATTTAGATCTGATGCTTTTTTATTCTGACATCTTTTGCAAACCTTTATAGTATTTTTCTCACCAACTACAAGATCATACATTAATTTAATTCTTGTAGCCTTGCATACTGGACATGTGCCCCTTGCACGTGATTTTTCGGTATGAAGGGTTTTCCCGCGGTGCGCTTTAGTTGACATAAATAGCTCCTTTCCTTATATAAACAATTTTTTTACTTAATTAAATAAAAACGAATTATCAAACAATAAAGCTATTGTAATTTGAAAAATATCAATAACTTATTCTTCTACATATTATAACCGTTTACATTTATATAGCTTAATGCTTTTTTATTTCTATGTCAAGAGTAAAACTTCACTGCCTTAAGCATTTTTTTGGTTACTGCTTACAGGTAGCTAAAGAGATGTACCTTTCGCGCTTGTTAGGAAACATTAGCAAAATGCAGTTTAGAATTAAAAAAAACTATCACACCTCTTTATATTCAGGAAAATTAGTATTTATTGATTTAATGAGCTCTACTTTTTTACAAACAGCGCATGATAATAGTATTGCATATATGTGCTTGTCTATTGCATTATCAAAAAAACAGGAGGATAAACCTCCTTCTTATGTATGTTGCTAACTTCATAAATCAGTTTTTGTAGCCACATCCACCAAATCCACCAAGAAAACCTGGATTGCAAAGACAAAGTATTACAATTATAATTATGACCCACCAAATCCAGTCGTTTCCAAAGCCGCCAATAAACCTTTCATCAGACATAAGCAATACCTCACTTCTTAAAATTTTACCTTATAGAAGCATAATATTCAAAAGCCCATCCACTTGTTACAATAAGTCAGTTAAAAAAATGAATATTTATAATATCAAAGATAAAAGAACCTGTTATACCAACAATAACTACATAAATTACATTAATCTTTGTAGACGCTAAAAGAACCGCTAAAGCTGCGCCAAAAATTGCTGAGCCTATGCTTCCGGTCGAATAAATGACCTGTGGGAAAATTAGTGAAGCTAGGGCAGCATAGGGGATAAGCTTCAAAAATGAAATCCAATATGGAGCAATATTCCGATCTTTAAACAATGTAAATGGCAGTACCCTAGGAATATAAGTTACTAAGGTCATCATAATAATTATAATAATTTTGTCAAACATCAGCCTCCTCCCCACTTTCATTCATCTTAGCACCAATTGCTGCAGCTACTACAGTTGAAATTATAATTCTCCATCCTGATGTTATAAAGGATAACAGTGGCATAAAAAACAATAATCCGCTTATAACAGCAGATAACAAGGACACAATTAAAATCTTTCTTGCTTTTTTTAATGAAGGTATTAAAAGAGCTATAAACATAGCATATAGAGCTATACCCATTGATGTTCTTAAAACTTCAGGTAATATGTTTCCTGCATATATTCCTACTATTGTCCCAGCTACCCAAGCAAAATGTGCAGTAAAATTTAGCCCAAGTAGCCAGTGTTGACTAACACTTTGTTTTTGTAACGATGCTACCGCAAATGTCTCATCTGTTATACCAAACGCTACGATATTCATAATTCTGGTTTGTGTATTACCTTTAATTTTTGAACACAAAGAAGAAGACATTAAAAAATGTCTGAAGTTTAAAATAAATGTTGTTATGATTATTTCAACCACTGATGCACCTGCTGCCATCATTTCCACACTGATAAACTGACTTGCACCTGCAAAAACAATGATTGACATCATTACTGTTATAAAATTAGGGATGCCTGATGTTTGGGATATCATACCAAAGGTTATTGCTATAGGTATATACCCCAACGCTATAGGTACCCCTGCCTTGACGCCGTCTTTTACTAGCGGACTAAAACACAGTTTGTGCTCTTTAGCTACTGGATCTTGAGTGTTTATTTTATATTTATTTACGTTCACAAAACTCAGTCAAGCAATACAGCAGTCCCAGAAGCTGTTACCATGATCATATTGCCACCCTGACCTAATACCTCATAATCAAAGTCTACTCCGATAACAGCATTTGCTCCTATTGCCGCTGCTCTCCTTTCCATTTCATCTAATGCAGAAACTCTTGCTTCAATCAATTCGCCTTCATAAGATTTTGAACGTCCTCCAAAAAAATTTGTAAGACCAGCAGCAAAGTCCTTTATAAAGTCTATACCTGATATAACTTCACCGAACACAATTCCTTTGTATTCAATAACATTTCTTCCCTCAATATTATTTGTTGTAGTAACTACCATATATTCCCTCCTGCTCCTTTTATATATTTTGAATAATTTCTATTCTACCATATGCCATCTGTTTTGTAACCAATTATATCTTTAACAACTTCCCCAGCTATAATAAGACCTGCAACAGAGGGTACAAAAGAAATGCTACCGGGAATTTGCCTGCGTACAGTATTTTTTCGAGTGCCATCTATGGTTATATCTTTTGAAGCATCTATATCAAATGTACTGTTTTCACTGCAATCATTTATTTTGTTTCCAATTAGTTTTATTGGCTTTTCTCTGGAATAAACAACTTTCAACGCTTTAACACCTCGTGCTCTAAGTTCCTTTCTCATTACTTTTGCTAATGGACATACTGTAGTATCATAAATATCAGCAACTTCAAACAATGCCGGATTGAGCTTGTTTCCTGCTCCCATACTGCTTATTACCGGTATATGCTTTTGTTTAGCCCTTACAATCAGATCTACTTTAGCTGTAACTGTATCAATAGCATCAACTATATAATCATAGTCATCATATATTAACTCTTTCGCGTTTTCTGGCATGTAAAACTTCTGATAAACCTTAACTTCTGCCTTTGGATTAATTTCAAGAATTCTTTCCTGCATTACTTCAACCTTCGGTTTTCCTACTGTTCTTCTTGTTGCAATAAGCTGACGGTTAACATTTGTAATGCAAACACTATCATCGTCAACAAGCACGAACTTACCTACTCCCGCCCGTACAAGCCCTTCTACAACAAAGGTTCCTACTCCACCTATTCCAAATACCGCAACCTTACTTTTGTGCAGCTTCTCAATGGATTCCTTACCTATTAAAAGCTCTGTTCTGGAAAACTCATTTAACATAAGATCACCTTTATTTTAAGCCTTTCTACTTGCTTTGTCCTTTACGCAACTCAATTGAATCTCTTTCAGCGCCAAAACCACTTCTATATTTTATCAATCCCTTATTCCTCTCCCAAACAAACGATTCGTAGAATCCTGTTTCAACTTGGTTATTATAAGAGTGATATTCCCGAATATCTCCGTTAATATCCAAATATTGATGCCATCCTTGTTCATCTTCACTCAGAGTATCTTTAATAGCTTCATTCTGACAAATAATTGCACTATCATTTGGTACTTCTCCTTTTTCTATTAACATATTAAGGTTCTCTTCAGTTGGATCAATCTTATATATTTTATCCTCCTTGACGTAAAGAAAACCCAAACTCAATCGATCATCAGGAACACCCTCAACAGAATCAAACTTCAACTCATACAATTTGCCGTGCTTTAGTTTAGTCACTTCTCTAATATATAATTTTACGTCTTTTTCTACAACATCATCAAATAAAAAATTCCCTTTATAACTAAACTGCGATAGATTGCTTTTAAAGAAAAAGGGATTATCTATTGTTTCCTCATCAGCAACGCTAGACACATCATAAGTGGAATCAGGTTTAATAGTATTTAAATTGGTTTGTTCTGATATATTAAACTTATTTGCATTGCTGCCTTGTTCAGAAATAATTGGAGTATTTTTCGATTTTACACAACCAGTAGTTAATGCAAAAACTATTGATAAAACTATAATTAGAGTCCCTTTCATAATTGTCCTCCTAAAAAATACATGGTATAAACTGATAGACTAATGCTACCACAAATCATTCAAAGCTTCAAAGTCAATCCATTATGTGAATATTTCTATATTCATTATCTTCCAATCCTAGAAGTCACTCAATGTTCGGGGCATCAAATGATTTGATTTGTGATTATAAAAAGTATATATTATATATAGCAAATTGATGTATGAACTGTAATGTTGCGACATTTTTTCTTGAATCGTACTGTTATTAAAACGTGCATCTTCGGAAGATTTTTGGAGGATAATTATTATGATGGAGATTATTTTTTGCGATAGTGCTTGTGGAAGCCTTAAAATGGCACAGAACTATGGCAAAGGAAAACCTAAAAACGATACGGGAACGTACTTCAACAAGCGAACCCCTTCGAATCTGGTACAGCAATCAACCTGATGAAATGTGTGGACTATATTGGTTCAATGACCTATTCCCTTATTTTGTTGCTTTGTCGATACAACAAGCATTGAAATCATAGCCACGAATTGCTATGCCTTTCATAGTTTTAAGTACCCCTTTTCAACTGCGTCATTTACAATGCTGACTATATATTCCCACAACTGCTTTGAACCTCTTTCTATTCTCCTGTTTCTCGATAGCACTTTTTCTCTGGTTACATTTAGTCTCTGCCATTGTAAACCCTTGGTTCTATAATTGTGCAGTATGGGCATAAAACTGTCTAGTGCTTGAGCAAATTTTGCTTCGGAAGTCTTAGCATCTTCATACTCATTCCATATACTTAGAAACTCAACTTTCTGTTCTTCCGGTAGAAGTCCAAATATGCGCTCTGCAGCCCTCTTCTCCTTATCTGCTTTTTCATTCCAGTTTACATTTCCATATGCAAACACGTCTCCAGCATCTATTTCAACCATGTCATGGATAAGTGCCATTTTCATAACTTTACACTTATCCAAGTCAACTTCATTTATATATTCGCTCAAAACCATAGCTGCTACTGCCATATGCCAACTGTGTTCTGCATCATTTTCTTTACGCGATGAATCCATCAAAATGGTATTTCGAAGAATTTGTTTTACCTTGTCAACCTCTACAATGAAATCTAATTGCCTCGCAAACCTTTCAATATCCATTTTCCCCTCCAAATTTCTACAAAGACATACTTATATTAATCCCGCCCCAGACAGGCGGAGCTTTTGCACCGCATGTCATCCAACGTGGCGCACTCATGACAGCTTTCAGCCTTAGAAAGCTCTTATCTTAGGTCAGTGGGTGTGGTGCGGCATACTTCATGCTCTTGCCTGACCCGCACCCTTGTGCAGAAGCATTGTTATGTAACGTGGGAGACCCCAAAATTCAGAGCCACATAGGACATGTGACCCTAAGAACCTTATAAAGCCCAATTCTACAATATCAATTAACAAACAGTTATATTTATTCAATTAAACTAACACATCTACTTTTCAATATGGGAATGTCTTTTATTAGTGTAAGCCATGCTGACTCAATATCAAGACTTGAATACTGGTGTGCGAAAATATCTCTGATACCACACCATTCTTTCCATGGAATATCCTTATTCTCTAGTTTACATTCATCAGAAAGAGCTTTAGCAAGCTCACCTATTTGTAAAACGCACATACAACAAGCATTCTGGAAAACAGAATTTGATGAAAATATAATAAAATCTTTCTGAAACATATTCATTGCTTCTTCAATCTGAATACAGTAATTAAGTATTTTTTTTATAATAGAAATATCTCTATTCTTCATAAATTAATACCTCTGTATCAAAAATATCTTTAGTTAACCTACTGCTCGCTCCATCTGTAGTTACTAAATCAACTGATACTTTTAGTTGATCTTCAACTTGCATTCGCATTCCAGATAAATCCAGTAAAGACATTGGTTTACCCTTTTCAATAAGTAAGTCAACATCACTTTCAATTGTTGCAGTGTTTTTTGCATATGAACCAAATAAAAAAACTCTTTTTACACCATATTGTTTTGCTATATTCTCTACTGCATTTTTAATATAATCTATTGTTAACAATACGATTGCCATATACTTCAACTCCAAAAATATAAATAGTTTATACTTATATTATAGACTTTAAAAGAAAATTTTACAATTCTATATGTATAAATTTAAATAAATCTAAATTATCACTAGCACTACATTCATTATTTATCCGCTGCAGGACGCGGCTATCTTTGCGCGCGATTTGATATAACGTTTTGCACTCACGACGGCTTTCAGCCTTAGATAGCTCTTATCTTAGGCTGAAAGCTGTGGGCACGCATACTTCGTGCCTGTGCTCCAGAGGTCTACTTCATGTTATGCCCTTTATGTGAGTGCTTTGTTCTCCGAAGCCACACGCCCCGAAACTCGGAGAGCGATAGGATGTCGCCTCCTTAATAAAATTTCCTAATATTCACTACGCATTATATAATAGTAATGAACAACTTAACTTTGTATTATGCTTATTAGTGGATGTTCTCTATCTTTGCGGGCTTGACCCACAACCTTTTTACATTACACTAATTTCGATTTAATCTCTTCTATGATTTTATCAAAAACCTGTTCCCGTTCCGTAGACGTATCATAAATCGTAAAGCCGTATTTTACTAAATGATCAGTCATAGATCGACTGAATGAAATGGCTTCTTGACTAACCTCTCTTAGATCATCATCGTCTAAACTATATGTCCAATCGTCTTCCGTATCGTATTTCCTGAAATCATTGAAATATTCATCGGCTGTTTTTTTGTTTTGCACCAACCCTATAAGAAAAAAATTGTCTTTCAATTCTTCTATCTCATACATTCTCAGAATAGATAATATCTTCTCAAAGTTAAAATACCCTCCTTCCAATACAAACCTATTTCCTTTTACAGCGTGCGCCCGTAGGTTTAGCTCATATGCAGCGCCGTGATTGGAAGAAAACGCACCAAGAAAATGACCAAGGAACGGCGCTAAATTGTCTGTGGTCTTCCTTCTATTCTGATTAAGTTTAATATTCAATTGCGGATATGCTCCTTGAAACATAGCAGCAAGTTTATCGACACTGACGACAAAGTAATTTAGCTCTTCGTTTATTTTTCTCGCTAATGTTGATTTACCAGCTCTACTCGGGCCTGCAATGATTATGTTTTTCATACTATAATCTACCTCGCATTCTATAATAATCTATAGTTCACTTTTTAAATAAATGCAAATTATAAAACTCCATAGCTCTACTTGTACAATCCACAGCAGAACGCCGCGGTTTTTGCGTGCGGTTTTGAAGAACGTCACGCAACTCCAACGCCAGTGAGCCGTACCATGAACTCCAAAGCAAGCCTGCCTGGCGTACTGGTGTGGCTGAAGTCTTTTGAAACTGATAAATACCGGACGAAGCCCTTGTGGAGATGCATTGTTACACAATGGATAGCGCCCCGTAATTCAGAAGCCATCTATGGACGGTGGCTCCTTAAACCCCGCGTAAGACCTACCCTTAACTTACTATTTTTGCCTTGGTACCTTACGTTTGTTTTCTGGTTGTTTAATCCAGTATCTTATACCTCTTCCCGCATGAAGTTCATCTGCGTACCTTGGTATAATATGCATATGTACATGAAATACTTCTTGTCCTCCAACTTCTCCTATATTCCATCCAACATTGTAACCATCTGGGCTGAATTGTTCATCAATTAACTTTTTTGCTTTATGTAAAAGATTATAAGTCGCTTCCCATTCCTTTAATGTTAGGTCAAATACTGTTTGCCTATGTTCTTTAGGAATAACTATACCTGAACCTTCAGGAATGCTATTAAAATACTGAATAAATAAACAATACTCATTTTCTAGAGCAATTTCAGAAATTGAATCATCACAAAAATTACAAAATACACATCTCACTATTCTCTTCTCCTTAATAATTTAATCTCGCTAAATTACACAAAATAACTATTAAAAAAATTCAAAGTTTTACTCACTAACATCCAGCCAATGGCGGCGGGTCTCTGTGCTATCTGTCGTGTAACGTGTCGCGGGTTTACGAAGCCCTTGAGTCTAGTGCTTGCACTTAGCGAAAGGGTTTTGTAAACCTGCTGATAGGCGATGTCGCGAGCGCCTAAGCGCGAGCGAGCCTATCAGCGGGCGTAAAGCCCGCGCCACGATAGAGCGGACAGAGCGAGCGATGTCCACCCTATCGGTTTCACAATTCCCGACGTACACATAATCGCATTAAATCTAAGCGTTAATAATAATCTAATTCTTTTTTTACTTCTTTCAATGCCGTAGTTAAGCTATCATCGCCTGCAACCGCATTTCCGCCTGTACATTCCAACATATTTGGGAATGTCTTGTTCGGCGACCTTTGAGATATAAGGTATTCGACGTTGTCATTCTCAATCCAAACATTAACCTAAAGGTGATATTCGCCTTTGTTCATGGGCTTGCCACGCTGGTGAACACGTCCTGTTACATTGCGGTACACATTTTGATATTTCTTGCCTTATTCTCTTCCGGCTCACATAACTGTTGAATATTACATCTTACTGTTTATAATTATTACTATCTAATTCTAT
>Ga0265293_10004950_pt1 | contig 22852 bp, 49 predicted proteins | sample Munlanlewell138R_FD_192505 | JGI IMG/M metagenome (GOLD analysis project Ga0265293, IMG submission 192505) | Leachate microbial communities from a municipal landfill in Southern Ontario, Canada - Leachate well 138R | ecosystem: Engineered > Solid waste > Landfill > Unclassified | place: Canada... | reverse complement strand
TGCCGTTCACTTGGGCGGTAAGGATATAAAAAAAACGTATGTTATTTAAAATTAATATACGTTTTTTTTGTTTATATTAATGTACGATTAATATTTGGTAGTGTTATTTTTTTTTATTACCTTTGTCCTAACAATTTAAATTTTAAAAATCATGAATATTGAATTTAAAAATCAGACGCAAGCAAGAAAAGAAACAGGGTTGTCTTATTTAGGTGGTGTAAATATTTCAGCCAAAGTAAAAAAGAATATGTTAATTAATCAACTAACATACATTCTTTACCTTGCACCCGCAAATGTTAGCCGTTATAATACTTGTTCACATTCGACACCTGAATGTAGATTAGGTTGTTTAAATACGTCTGGACGTAACGGTATGGAAATAATTTCAGGTAAAAATAAGATTCAAAATGCAAGGATTAAAAAAACTGAATTATTATTTGAGGAAAAAGATTTTTTTATGAATTGGTTGGTATCTGAAATAAAAACCTATCAGAACAAGGCAAAAAGAACTAACATGGATTTTTCTGTTCGTTTAAATGGAACATCGGATATTGATTGGCAAAGAATTAAATTAAACGGTAAGAATATTTTTCAGATTTATTCTGATGTTCAGTTTTATGATTACACAAAAAATCCTGCAAAATTTAAAAACCTGCCAGATAATTATCATTTGACTTTCAGTTATTCGGGACGTAATACAAATGAATGTATTAATTTACTTTCAAAAGGTTTTAACGTTGCAACAGTTTTTGACGTTAAAAAAATTGAACAGTTACCAAAAACCTTTTTAGGTTATCCCGTTGTTTCGGGCGATATAACAGACTATCGTGTAAAAGATGGTAAGGGTAAGGTAATTGGATTAAAGTTTAAGAGAATAGCCGACCAGAACGCACAAAGGGAAGTTATCAACAGTGTTTTTGTTGTGAAGCTAAAAGATATTGCTGATTCATAAATTTTAAATTTAAATTGTTAAACTTAAAAAGGTTTGGGATATATTTCCTGAACCTTTTTTAATTTAAAACAATTATAAACGGTATGGAATTTTTAATTTAAAAACATGAATAGGATTTTTAATTTAAAAACATGTATTAATATATATTAAATAAAATAATAAAATAAATTAAACTACCAAATATTTTAATTAAAAAATCTGATTCTTAACATTAATTTAAGATTGAAAAAAAAATAAAAAAACAGGCTAAAATTTTGGTGGTTCAGAAAATTTATTTATCTTTGTTGAGTATTTGATAATTAACAACTTAAAATTTAAAATCATGGCAAAAATTAGTAACAAAACAATTCAATTGGTAAACAGTTTTGAAAACCTGACCACAATGAACATTTACCAATCAACAAATTATGATTTGTTTAAACCGATAAAATTCAATCGGGGGCAAAAGTGTGGTTTTTCACCCAAAAAGGTTGCTGAATTTGTAAAACTTATTAATGAGGGAAAATTTTATCATGATACAATTCATGTAACTTTAAATTTAAATAATGAAATGATTGACGGAAACAGTCGATTCGTTGCATTAAAACAAACAGGTCACCCGATAAATTTTTATTTCACAGCAGAAGAGGGATTTAACAAAAAATCAAACAGTGAAAAAATTGAAGAGGTTTCATTTTTTAATTCAACCAATCCTGTTTGGAAAGGAAAAGAGGCTTATGATACCGCACTTTTAAATAATTATCCAATTGCAAAACTGATTGAGGAACTAACGGTAAGAATTAAAGTAATTGGGGCAAATTCAGGATATAAAAACAAAATTGTTCGTTATTCTCAATTGTTTGCCTTTATCAATGATTATAAGGTAAAAGGTTTAACAACTGACAGGGCAGTTAATTTTTATAATCGCCCTGATTTAGTTGAAAAATTCAAAAAGGAAAATTATTTGAATGTTCTGGACAATATGATAAAGATAACCATATTGTTTAAAAAGACAATGTTCAGTAATTTTAGAATTTGGAATAGTTTGCGGGCTATTCGTGAACATGAACTATTAACTGGCAGTAGGTACAATTGGGATTTATTATATAAGGTTGCAATGTACGTATCAACAAAGCCGAAATATTATAATTCACTTACAAATGATGTTCGTGCAAATTATAAATCACTTGCACATCTTTTGATTGAATTAATGAACGACACAAAACTAATCAAAAAAATAGGTTAAATAATTTTGATAACTGGTTCAGATTATATATATTTGAACCAGTTATTTTTTTTAACAACTTAAAATAAAATCACATGTTAGAATTGGTTAAACAAAATTTTGAATCAGGCGGGTATAATTTTTCAAATGTACATGAACAAATTTGTTTAAAAACGGTTTACGATACAATACCAAACACTTACATTATACCCAAAGGTAACAATACCGTTAATAATATTGCAATGATAAACAAATTAGTTAAAGGTAAAAATTTGTTATATCAAAATGCAGGTTTAAACATAAAAACACCAAAAGGTAATAACAGGACAATTGAAATTTTGTTATATCTTTTTAAATCAAAAACATCTATTTATATTGACGCAAAGTATTTAAGTCAATACTCAGAAACATATACCTATTTTGCGTTAAATGATTTTCCACAGGTTGCGCGAATTAAAGGAACTCTATTTGTTTATGTTTTATTTGGCGAGGGATTTACACCTGACTTAATTAATTTGATTGAACAACGTAAAAAACAGGTTCAGGGGAATAATATTGTTATCTTAAAAAACGATATTGAATTAAAAAACTTTCTATTGTCATTTATTTAAATTTAAATTGTTAAACTTAAAACTGTTCTGGTTTATTCTGGAACAGTTTTTTTAATTTAAAAACATGAATAAGATTTTTAATTTAATTTAAGGTTGAAAAAAAAATAAAAAAAACAGGCTAAAATTTTGGTGGTTCAGAAAAAATATTTATCTTTGTATTAATATTAACAATTTAAAAATTAATAAAATGAAATTAAGTACACGTTTAACCCACAATTTTGTGGAAATTAGAGTTGATGAAACAGAAACAACAATTTTTAATTCTGACCAAACAGAATTAAATGAAGTTATTTTAAATTTAAAAAATGTTATTTCTGATTTGGAATCTTATTTGATTGAACCAAAAAAATCAAAAGAAGAAAAAATTGGTGAAATTAAGGAAATTATTACAAAATATGGTGTTATTAATTATTCCGATTTACCAAAGGGTCAACCCATATTAATTAACTGTATAGGTGGTGGTGTTATTCAACAAGCTGAAACTTTTACATTTGATGATGTTTTTGCAGTAACGTATGATGATGAGGTTGAACTAAATACCATATATTTATCTTATAATGAATTATCACTCAAAAATATTGATGAGATTCATTCCGAAATGATTGAATATAATGAAATTGCTGAACTTGATGAAAACAAAACAATGGAACGTTGTAAATAAAGATACTTGATACTTTGCTATTTTTTTAATTTTTTAATTTAAAAAGGTTCAAATTTAATTTGAGCCTTTTTTTATTTGGTAGTTTCATTTTTTTTAATTACCTTTATGCCATTATTAACAATTTAAAATTTAAAGACAATGAAAAATTTAGCAAATTTACTTGAAGATTATAAGCAATTAGAAAATGGAATTGTTGAATTATTAAAAGATACTGTTCAAAAAAGCAAAACAAAATCAAAATTTATTAATGGAAATTGCTTGGATGTTAGTGGTTTTAATTATTCTGAATTGGTTATTATTGATAACAAATTAACGTTTTTAAATGGACAGGGAAATCATTTTTCGTTATTTACAAATGGAATTGTTATGGATGATTTAATTGAAATAATTATGTTATATGAAGAATAATTTAAATTAAATATTCAATTTATTTGGTAGTTTCATTTTTTTTAATTACCTTTATACCATTATTAACAATTTAAAATTAAAATCATGGAAAAAGAAAAATTAGGGATTGAAGTAGGACAAACATTTGATGCTAAAAAGGCAGTTTGTCGGGATTTTGACATTAATGAAAATTTTAATTTCATTAAAAGACATGGTATTGTACCCATGAGTTGGGGTTTACATGCACCCAAAATTATTATTAAAGATAAATGTTATCGTTTTGCAGTTAACGGACATCACCATAAAGGACATGTTTATATTGTTTTAAGTTTTATGGACACTTTCGACATTTATTTAACAACAATGAAAGGCACGATTACAAAAGTCTTAATTGGTATCTATATCGACCAGTTGGTTGAGATTATTGATATTAATGTTGAAAAAATAGCTGATTATGCTTTCTAAAATATTTAAAAATAACACTATCAAAATTTGGTAGTGTTATTTTTTTTATTTAACTTTATAACATTATTAACAATTTAAAAAAAATAAGATGAGCGAAAAAACTAAATTAGAAGAAGGTCAGGAAGTTACCATTAACATTCCATTTACTTACAGGATTGGTGATATTGGATATTGTACCAATAAAAAACTATTAACCGTTGAAGATTGTAAAAATGAGGTTAGGTGTGAAATTGAAAATAATGTTATTAATGGGAATAATGTTTTTTTGGTCGTTGTAAAATAAATTTAAAATCATGGATAAATTAGAATTATTTAAAAAACAAATTGCACCTGATGAATTTAAAATCAGGGAAGATGAACACGGGACACTATCAACACATTTTTTTGATAGAGAAATGGACGTTGTTGAATGTACGTTTAATTACGATGAGTGTGTTAATCTTAATACTGAGGGATTAAACCATATTGTTTTAACAAAGGAAATTCTTCAGAACTTAATTGACGCTATTGATGAAACTGAAGAAATTTATGCTAATCAAGAATATATTGAGGATTGAGAATCATGTTTTTAAATTTAAAAAGGAAATTCAATTTTGGGTTTCCTTTTTTTTATTATCAATGTACGGTAACAGTTTAATTTAAATTTAAAAGGTTCAAGAAAATTAATTCCTGAACCTTTTTTTAATTTAAAATTTAGTTATGATTAGAGTTATTTTATAATTAACTCTTTAATGTTATTTTCTAAAAAATTACAATACTTGTTTAATTTAGAAATTTCCTTTTCTTGTTTTTCCTCATTATCAACCACACCGATAATACCATCATATAATGCTGATAATTGAAATTCTAAATTTGGTTCAATTTCTTTGGGTAACTTATCAAGTAAGTTATTAAATAAACTTTTTAGATAGTGTTTAGGATATTCATCAATTTTAAATTTAGAATACTGATGTAAATCTTTTTCGTTAATCCGTGCCATGATATTTAATTTTAATTTGTTAATACTTTAACAAAGGTACTAATAATAATTGACACTACCAAATAAAAACAAAAAAATATCAGTGTTTTTTTCACCACTGATATTTCAACTATTATTATTATTATTTTATTCTATATATCTTATAAATTATTATTATTAATTTAATTCAGGTGGAATCTCTTATCCTATTCATAATTATCGTTTTTAGTTTTTAGTAAAATTGCTATTTCAAAGATAAACATTATTTTTCAAAATACCAAATATTTTTCGGTATTTTTTAAAATTTCTTTATGTATTTCACGGCATTTTTTTACAACCATTTCATCCTTCCACTCCATACCACCGTCGGTAATATGAAAACGTTCACCGTTTAATCTGGAAAAAAAGGTAACATGTTTTCTGCTATTTTTGAAAGACACACTGATTTGATGTTCTAAAAAGAAATTTAAATCTTTTGAGTATTCTATTACTGTTTGATTTGTATTTTTCATTTTCTTTTAATTTTATTAAATCAAAGATACATAAAAAAAATAACACTACCAAATTTTGATAGTGTTATTTAGGGTAAAAGATTTAGCCAGATAATCTTTTGAACTGACCCTTTTCGTCCCGCAAGGGTGAAGATGTGAATTTCGCTTTGTATCTCCTATTCATTCACAAAGGTATTCCAGTATTGTTTTTGCAGCTCTGGACAGCATTATCCCTATCTTTTCTCTGAGGACTCTGATAGGTAGAACTTTTTTAAATTAAAAAGAACAAACTAATTAAAGTATTTACACCTTTAACTTTTTTAACGTAGAGTCCCGAAACTACATCGTGTAAATTAGTCATACTCGGATTACTTTAATAGGTTATTCAACTATGAATCTTCTTTGGTTTATACTTACAATCAGCTAAATTGTTTTCTATTCCAAAGAAATAGTTTCCTTATAACTTTTCGTTTGTTCTGATAGTTTTAATTCGTGTTATTGGGTACACCAGCAGACTAAAAAACTGCACACATGCTGTGATAATTCACTTTTCCCTCATTTAAGAGTATCCCTCGCATTTAAAGGTATAGGAATATTTTTAATATTTTCAGTTGTTTCAAAGAACAGTGCAAATATCAGGATAATTTTTGAAACTACCAAATATTTTAACACTTTTTTTATTGAAAAAGGGGAAATTTTATTTTTATGGTTAACGATTTACCCACAGGTCAGGCTCATAAACTCCATTTCGTTAATGTTTATGATTTATTTCATAGGTTTTTCTCTTATTGAAGAGTTTTTCCCCATATAGTACATACTATGATTTGTACTATTTTTCAATTGTTTCAAAGAACAGTGCAAATATCGTGATAATTTTTAACACTACCAAAAATATTTGCACCTTTTTTTGTTTTTTTTATAATTTAAATTCTTTTCCACCTACAACAACGGTCATGCCGTTGGTTATTGAGAATTGTCTGTATTTTGGTGAAATTAAATTTAATTCTTTTTCAATGAACTTTTTAATTAACGTTTTTATTGAGTGATTTCTTTGTTTTTTGTTTCCCTCAAAAATAAGTTTTTTCGAGGTTGCGTAACCATACAAATAAAACGAACTATATACATCATGAAATTTAATTGCATTATTTAAATTAATGTAATTACTTTCTTTTTCAGAAAGAATATTATTAAGTGTATTAATAGAATCAATTTTTGACTGTTCCATTTCCTTAATAATTTTATATACAAACAATGCCGAAATTTCAGGATATTTCTTTTTTAATTTACCAACCATTTCCATAAATTGGTTAGAACCCAAAGTTGCTATTTTCCTAAAATCGCGTTCAAGTACTTTTTTATAACTCAAACCGCAATTAATAGTATAGTTAGCAATTTCATCGGTTGTGCTGCTGTTATAATTTCTTATTCCAACAAAGGTTGAACCGTTTAATTGATTAAAAAAGCTAATCAGGTTAACTAACTCTTTATTTTTAATTAAAAAGTTAATTGTTTCTTTTACTGTTGTTGTTTCCATAATAAAATAAATTTAAATTGTTTATAATCTATGCAAATGTAACGATAAAAAATGACACTACAAAATTTTAATTTAGTTTTTTTCTACCATTTTTTACCTGTTGTAAAATCCACCTGTTTGCTTCATCAATATCAACAAACTCAATAACGTCGTAATGGTCAATACTACCATAATGTTGACTATCAGGATTACCAAATTTAAAATTAGCAATATCCCATGCTTTTGATAAATTTCCGTTAACAATTTCCAATACCTGAAAATCATAATCACCTGAAAAAATAATTGATATTCTTTTCATCTTTTTTAATTTAGTTTTTATCTTTTAATTTAACTATTGTATAAGGACGTTCCCAGCCGCAAGAATTAGTGAAATTTTTGAGTGCTGTAATACTTTCAAATTCTCCCATGTCAATTTCTTTATAACTACCATGAAAGATTAATTTACATTTTATTTTTTTCATTGTTTTTAAATTTAGAAATTACAGTTAAAATATCATCTGCCAGCCAAAAAGGGTTTGGGTCGTAATACCCCTCAGAATTTAAATTTTCTGGATTACGTTTATGGTTTTCCAAAAAATTAACCAATTCATTTTTTAATAATTCGTTATTCATTTTTTTTTATTTAAATTAATAATGAAACAAATTTAAAAATAAAAAATAACACTACCAAATAAAAACCAATATATTTTTGTTTTTTAAAAATAACTCATTAAATATTTGGTGGTATAAAAAATTATACATACATTTGCAAACAGTATTAACAACTAAAATTTATTTAAAAATGAAAATTCAAGATGCTATTTTAATGGGAAGGAGAATTTTAAATGAAATTAAAAATTCTGGTTACCCTGAATTATCTTTTTGGAGAATTACAACAAATAAACGTAAATCTTCCTTTGGTGTTTGTAATTATACTAAAAGGGAAATTCAACTTTCATCAATTTTAGTTCCTTATATGAATGTTAGTGGGGTTAAAGATACTATTTTACATGAAATAGCACATGCAATTACCCCAGGACAAAAACATAATAACGTTTGGAGAAGGAAATTTATTGAATTGGGCGGTTCAGGAAAAAGATTAAGTGGTGCTGAAAAATACGAAAATGGTATTGAGGGGCAAAAAGAATTTTATAATAAAATTGCAAAATATACCTTACAGTGCCCTACTTGTGGAAAAACTATATTTCGGAACAGATTACCAAAATATAGGGTTTCATGTAGTTTACATGGTAATTATTACAATCCACAACACAATTTTATTATAACTCAAAACTATTAAATAATAAAAATAACACTATCAAAATTTGGTGGTGTTATTTTTTTTACCTATCTTTGTTCAAGTATTAACAATTAAAAATTTTAAATCATGGCAGAAAAAAAACACAAAGCTAAAATTACAATTGTAGTGGAATTTTCCTCAACAGAATACGACAATCCACAAACAATGATTGATGAACTTTCATCAGAATCATTTTATACAATTGAAAGTACTGAGAATGTCATTGTACATGAAACAGAATTCAGGGATATTGAACTTTTAAATTAAATTATCATGGGTTGGACACATATGCCGTTAAACAAACCAGTAAAAAATTGGTTTAAAGAATATTGGGAATCTGAAAATAATAACAGATATACCGTTTTAGATAGTGCCATTGTACACTTTACAGAATTGTATGGTGCGATACGTGACAACAATACAGGTGAAGTATTTTGTGCAACGTTTTTAATTCATTTTATGCCAAAAAGCGGTTATAATTTTGGTTATAAACCAATGACAGAACATGTCGGGCCACGTATCGTGCAATGTCCGAAACGTATCTTCAAACTTTTAACATCATTGAATGAAAAAAATGATGAAAATGGTTGGGCAAAACAATGGCGTGAAAACGTAATTAAATACCATAACAGGAAATCAGTAAAAGAAGGTACATTAATTAAAACCTTAAAACCTGTTTCATTTGTCAATAAAGGGGATTTTTCACATTTCAGAAAAATTAAATATCCACATTACAGGAATGTATTTGAAGCGTGTAATAATAAATTTGAACCTATTATCAATGTACGTTTAAATTTAAAAAATTACGATTACGAAATTATTGAAAATTAATATAAAATAACACTACTAAATTTTGGTGGTGTTATTTTTTTATTATATTTGCATGGTGAGTAATAATTAAATTAAATTAAAAATGAAAAAAACATTATTTAAAACACAATTTTTGGTTGAATTTATATCAGATGAACCAATTGAAGATGAAAATTTATCAGAATTAGTTGATGCTGCCACTTTTGGTGAGTTATCTATGATAAAAATGGATGTAGTAAAAAACGAACCAATAAAAGGCAAAGAAGCTGTGGAAAACATAAAAAAACATGGTACTGATACTGAATTTTTTGGTATTGATGAAAAAGGAAATGAAATTACTTATTATTAAATTAAAAACAATGAAAAAATTTTTAAACTGGATTTTTTATTTAAAAAATAAGGTTAATAGCAAACCTTATCGTAGGGAAATTTATGATTATTTTGCAATAATTTTGGAAGAAAAATACATTCTAAATTTTATTACAGAAGTAAAAACCTACAAAGAAAAAGGAAAAATAATTATTGATATTGAAACACACAGACCTGGTTTATTAATTGGTAAAGGTGGAAGAACAATTAATGGATTAAAAGATTATATCGAAAGAGAAACAAAAACTCAAATTAAATTTAAATTACGAGAATGTACACTATGGCATAAACTTTATTAATAAAAAAATGAAAAAACAATTTGTTTTATATCGTTCATATATTTATTCCAATCATCATTTAAATTTAAAAACTTATGATGATATTGTACAACATGCCGAAAAGGTTAAATCTTTTTCAAGACCTGATAATGCGTTAACACATTTAGGGTTTGATGCAGAAGATACTGATTTTAAATATTATTATTATATTGTTGATACGGTTAATAAAACAATAATATAATTTAATTTAAAAAGATTGTTCGTAGTAATTATATAATATAAAATACTACGAACCATGAAATTTAAAATATATACACTCAATGTACAAGATGCTTTAACTCTTTCAATTAAACATAATTTAAATTATGATACCATTGTACACCATGCTATTAATTCAATAGATTGTACAAATTGGATTTTAGCTTTTCATAGATTTTATCTATTAAAGAAAGAAAATAAATTTAAATATTATTTATCGGAAGAAAAAAATAAAACGATTTTTTAAAAAAAGAACCATAAAAATTTGGTGGTGTTATTTATAATGATTACATTTGTTCCATAATATTAATAACTAAAAATAATTTTAATATGGGAGCAAAAATTTATAACGTTCCAAAAGAAGTGAAAGTACCTGAACTTAATTTTAATAACTTTAATTTAAGAAAGTACGAAGAAGATATTAAAATTTTCAAACAGGAACTCATTAAATATCTAAACGATATAGGTTATAAGGAATCCTACGTTGGGGAAACAATATCATTTCCTGTTGGTGACGGTAAGGCAGAGTATATGGTTTTTAATTTAAAACCTGTAATGTTAATTCATTTACCAATCGGTGATGCTTGGGAATTTCCACAAGCCCATTTACTAACCAAAACTGAGGTTTTGAAACTTATTACACAACGAAAAGCTATTGAAAAATTATTTAATCGCAAAAAATAATTTAAAAATAACACTATCAAAATTTGGTAGTGTTATTTTTTTTATCTATCTTCGTTATGAATTTTAAAACAACTTAAAAATGAAAACGAAAGTATTATATTTTAATTCAAATACAAAGGAAAATTATTATATTTTGTATTTGGAATTAAGTAAAAGGTTTAATGGGTTGGATGAAATTAACGTTGAAATGGTAAATACCTATTTAGAAAGTATTAATGAAAAGTTTTATATTAGAAACTTATCATATCAATTGGAATTATACAATATTAACAATGAATATGTTTTTTGTATTAACAAACCAAATTAAAAAGTCATGACTGAAAAAGATTTTAATATTATTTTGAGCAAAAACAGACTTGCAAAGACAATTCGAGATTTGTACGAAGAAAATAACGAACCAATACCTGATTATGTAAGATTTGATTTAAACGAAATTGAATCAAAAACAGGGACAGCTAACCAACCAACGGTAAATGACATTTTAGATTCTGAAATGGATATTTAAATTAAAAAGGTGTGAAATTAATTTTTCATGCCTTTTTTTTGGTAGTTAGATTTATTATACTTATATTTATTATGAATTTTTAAACAACTTAAATTATAATCAAATGAAATTCTATTCAAAAAACATTAATGCTAAAATCCCAACTTTTTGGGTTGAAGATTACACCGAAGAAGAAAAGGAAAAATTAAAATCCTTTGATTTTAAAGAATTTAAATTAAAAACAGGTTTTAATTCTTTTAAAAAGTATATGACCTATTCAGGTAAGGGTTGTTTTGGTTTATGGAATTCTGAAGAGGCTGAAGTAATTATTCAAATGATATGTGATGAATTTAATTTAAAATCATTAAATATTTTGGAATATAAACCAAATTAATTTTGGTAGTATCAAAAATTTTATTTATCTTTGTATTGTATTATAAATTTAAAAATTTAAAGTCATGGGTTATACACATTATTTTTATCCAAAAACGGTTTCTGATGCTCAATGGGCAGAATTTAAAGAAACAACAAAAAAACTACACAAAAGTTTACCAGAATATTGTAAACTAAAAGGTGTTAAACAAATTAAAATTCGTGGTTTTAACGGTACTGGCAAACCAAATTTTAATAACAAATTCATTAGTTTTAATGGGTTTGGTGAATTATCTCATGAAACCTTTTTTATACCCAAAAAACCTGATGATTATTGGAACAAAAATCGTCCCGTTAATGAAATAATGTATTTCTGTAAAACAGCACGAAAACCGTATGATTTGCTTGTTGTTGCCTGTTTAATTGCAGCACAGCAAATTTTGGGTTATAGAATTAGTTCTGATGGTTTAAATAATGATGGTAGTTTTGACCATGAAGTACACGACGCTTTTGATTTTTACAACGAAATTATTCAACCAGAGGTTAAATTAAAACCAAATGATGTAATAAAAAAATGATAATTAAAAAGCAAAGATAATGAAATTAAAAAATCAAAAAATATTATTTTATTCAGTCTTAATATTGTTTATTTCAATAATTTTGTTATCTTTGCTTGGTATTATTATTAATCTTTAAAATAAATTTAAAATGGTAGTAGCAATATTAACAATATTAATTTTAGTAATTTCGGGTGCTATTGTCCTTTATTTAGAAAATCGAAATCAAAACAAAAATTAAATTTAAAATCATGGCAAAATTTAAACCAGAAGTTACATTTAGAACAGAAGATTCTGAACATAAATATAGGAATTCATATTCAAAATCAAGATACGTTACATTACAGTTTCCAACTTATCGTGAATTGAAAAAAGAAATTAAAAATATTTTAATCGAATCATTAGATGATACTGTTCATGTTTCCCGTTCAAGGCGTGGAACGTGGGGTGAATGGTTTGAACATTGGAAACTAATTAATGGTAAGCCAACCATAATTAAACAGGGTTGGATGTGAAAAATTTAATTTAAAAAGTTATACGTTTTAAAATATAATTTTAAATTTTTGAAACAATTTATATTTTAAAACGTATAATAATATCATGAAACAATTATCTGATAATACTTTTGTATCTTCAAAATCTTATTATTTTTTGTTAGATTTTAATGAAATTAATGAATGGAATTTCATACAAAAAAAATTTAATAAAAATAAACTAAAAGATTTAACTATTAACGAATATTTAACATTGTTCGAACACGCATCAAATAAAGAAATTTTATATTTAAAACATAAAGTAAATGAGAATAGTAAATAAATCGGATGAAAAAATGATTGAAATTGCTGAAAAACTAAAAGAGTTTGGTTTTCAATATGAAGGTAATGGAAAATTTTGGCATCTTTATTTTGGTTCAGAACAAATTTTTGATTTGTCAGCAACCGATTTACAGGGGAGATATATAATGCAAAACATTTTGTTACAAGTTTTTGAATTGGGAAAAAAAGGAAAAATTAACGAACTATTAAATGTTCTAAATTTAAACCAATAATTGAAACTTTTTTTAACAATGTACGTATAATAAAACATAGAATGTACATAAATAATATGTTTAATAAAAAAAAATATTTAGCGGTTTTTCTTTCTCTATCTTGATGTAATTTTTATGGTTTAAGTTGTTAATTTTTGATGCTCAGATTATTATTATAATTTGGGCATTTTTTTTTGATAAAAATTTGGTAGTGTTATTTTTTTTACTTATTTTTGTTAGGTATTAAAAATTAATAACTTAAAAATAATAAAAATGAAAAAAGAAAATTTCAATCAGATTTACAAAGAGTATAAACCTCAGATTAAAAATCATATTAGGTTGAAAATTAAAAATTTTTCAAAGTGCTGCCAATTTGATGTAGAGGAATTAACCAATGATGTGTTATTGAAAATTTATAATAACATAGAGGGGTTTAATCCTGAATTATCCAGTTTAAATACATGGATTTATAATATTACAAAAAACACAATCATTGATTGGAATAGGGGTGCAATGAAAAAACAGGATATTTCAGTGGAAACAATTAAATCTTATAAAAAGGATGAGATTATAATTGATTTACCTGACAATTCAATTAAAAATAATTTTAATTCATACGATAATGAAATTATTAATAAAAAAATTAATGAATCAATCGGTAATTTAAAGGGAATTGCAAAAGATATTTGTAATTTATATTTTATTAATGAATTAAAATTAGAGGAAATTTCTGTAAAATTAAATATTCCTATTAATACGGTAAAAACAAAAATTCGGAGAAGTAGATTAATTTTGCAAAAAGAATTAATAAATATATATTAAAAAATTTGGTGGTTTGGTTTTTAATACATATCTTTGTATCAGTTTAATAACAATTTAAAATTTAAAAATCATGGAATTTATTAGTATTGCAGATGCAAAAAGAAAAACAAAATTGTCTTATTTGGGTAGGGTAGATTTATCTTCAAAAATTGAAAAAAACTCAAAGGTTTTTAAAATTAAAACCTATTCAATTTATCTTTCACCCGCTAAAACAAGTGGTTACGATGTTTGTCCTTTTTCAACCCCTGAATGTCGTATGGGTTGTTTGGCAACGTCGGGACGTGCAATTTTGGATGTTCTCTCAGGTAGGGACAAAATTAAAAATTCACGTATTAAAAAAACAAAACTATTTTTTGAAGATAACGAATTTTTTATGCAATGGCTTATTGCTGAAATAACCAATGCAAAAAAGAAAGCAAAAAAAGAGGGTTTTGGTTTTGCTGTTCGTTTAAATGCAACTTCCGATATTGATTGGGAAAACATTTTTTACAAAGGGAAAAATATCTTTAGATATTTTCCAGAAGTGCAATTTTACGATTACACAAAAAACTTCAACAAATTTAAAAAACTTTCTTTAAATTATCATTTAACCTATTCTTATACTGGTCGCAATTGGCACAATTGTTTAAAAGTTTTGAACATGGGTGGTAATATTGCAATGGTTTTCAATATTAAAAACAACCAACAACTACCTAAAACATATGGTGGTTTTAATGTTATTGACGGTGATATATCAGATTACAGACCTTTTGATGCCAAAGGTTGTATTGTTGGTTTGCGTTGGAAAAAAATCGCAAATAAAGAATTTAACGAACATGTTAAAGAAAGTATTTTTGTAATTCAACCGTAAAAAGTGAAACCCCAAACACACAATATTCGTATAATTAATAAACAACTTAAATTTAAAAACAATGATAACAAAAAAAGAATTTAAATCAAAATGTTCGTTTCATGTTTACGGGAACAGAAAAGTTAAATTAAATGCAATCTATTTTGATTGGAAATTTACTAAAAACGCCATTGGTTTTAAATATATGGTTAAAGCCGCAACCGATAATTGTACAAAAACAGAATTGTTTAATATACTATATGATTGGGTTGTTAAGAAAATCGAACCTGTATGGTATGTTAATTATCGGTATGCTGAAACCGATTCTCAAAGGTTTAAGGTTAAACTGACTGAATCATTTTAAATTTAAAATCATGGAACTTGTAAAAAAATTAAAATTTCCAAATTATTTTAAACTGCCCCAAAATCAAATTCTTTTGGTTAATCCATTAAAAAGAAATGGTTTAAATCTTCATGAATATTTTAATAAAATTAGTAAATCATACAACCTTAGAGGGAAGTATATGATTAAAAAAGAAGATTTAAAGTATCTTTATCGAAATAGATATATGACAAATAATAAACGTTATTTTTGTTATGCTAATGCTGGTGTTTGTTTTAATTCAAAAAAACAACGTCAAAGTGGTATATTCTATTTAAATTCTTTTAGAACTGCTGTAACATTAACTAAAAAATTAATAATTGATAATTCAACTTATAATACAATTTTTTCTATTGTTAACAGAAAAACAGGTATAACAATTTACGTCATACCCAAAAACCAATATTATGGTGAATCATCTAAAGATAAAATAATATTAATAAAATAAATTTAAAATCATGAAAATTACTGTTAATTGTGATGGTGTTGAATCCGTAATGACATTAAAACAAATTAAAGAAAAGAAATTAAATGTTGTTGGTAGTTTTGATAATGGTTATAGCCATTATTGGAAACAATCAATTCCCTTCCACAAAAAACATATTAAAACATTAGCTAATAATGAAAAATATGTAGAATGTACAACAAAACCAATCGGTTCAACTATTGGTAAATCAATTGTATCTTTTTCTTAATTATTTGAAACCTTTTAGTACCAATGTACGTATAACATATTAGAAATTTTTAAACAACTTAAAATTAATTAAAATGAATAAATTTTTTATAACAATTCATGACAAGGACGAAGATATACTTGGTCATGTGGGAACTGAAAACAATACAGTGGATTATCCTGAGTTTTTTGATTTAGTTTATGAAAGTTGGAAAAAATATTCAAAAGAAACTGAAAATAATGATGTTGATGATTTTGAGGATATTGAAGATTTTGTTGAATGGCATAATGAAACAAATTCAATTCAAATATTTTCATTTATTTCCAATTTCATTCAACTTTAATGTTTTTTATTGAAACCTTTTACCACCAATGTACGTATAATACATTAGAATCTTTTTAACAACTTAAAATTTAATTAAAATGAAAAAGAAATATTATTTAAAAGCCTATATTGAAGAAACGGATTTAATTACAGGGGTTTCATTGCATATACATAAACCTGTTATCCTCAATATATCTGAAAATATTGATGAATTAAAAAAATTTATCCAAACATGTCAAGATGAAACAGTGATAGATTTTGATGTTGAAAAAGAAATTGAAAACGATAATGATAAAATAATCGCTAAATTTATGGGTTATTATCAACCCGATAATCTAAATGATAATGATTACTTATTTTCTTTTCAGGTTTATGCTCACGAAGAAAATGCAGAAATTGATTACCCAAACAGAAAAATTGTAAAATATACAGGTGAGGATATTGAAGATTTTGAATTTATTGATGAACCTGAATTTGATTTTGATTATCTATTTTCAGTTACGAAAGCAATACAAAAAATTAAACCAATTAATCACAAAACACTAATGTCATTAATGGATTGCCAATTGAAAAATGATATAAGAACATATAAAACAATTCTTTGTTTTATAATTAAAAATTTAAACCAATGAAAATTTTTAGTTCAATATTAATCCATATTATTTGTTGGGGTGCATATGTTTATAGCGTATTGCTACCCTACGGTAATGAAATTATTTTAAATCTCGAAAATAGTTTAAATAATATTACTGATTGGGATTTAAAGTTTATTATTGTTAAAATCGGTATTATGTTATTGTATGCTATTGCTGTACAATTAATTAATATGTTACTACATTTTTTATTAATCATTAAAAATTAAAACCAATGAAAGCAAAGTTTATTAAAACAATTGTGGTTACTGACCCAGATGATAGAGGTGATGTTGAAGTAACATTATTTAAACATGAAAATGGTGGTATCTTTGGAGTTGATTCAAGTTATCTAATTTACTTGGAAGGTAGTGAATTTGAGGAAGATGAATTAATTACATTGCCTGATGTATTTAATGAAGGTGAAAAGGTAGTTTTGGATAATGATTTTTGAAACTATTTTTTATAATTAACGTATAATCATTAACAACAAATAAGTTAATAAATGATGGAAAATACAATTAAAATAGAAATAGTAGCCAAACCACACAATAATGTGAAATTCTTTTGGGATAAAAGTATATCTTCTGCTTATGATGAACAAAACCCAAACCACATTTATATTGGTGATGCTAAATTACATATTGATAAAAAAATACCCCTCAGTATTGAGGAGCATTACAAAATTATTCAAATTATGAAATCTGTTAATAGTGAGGTTTTTCTGATTGGGAATTATTTTTACACAACCAGCGGAAAAAGTTTAGTTGAAGTTAGTCACCCTAAATTAAAAAAATAATGGAAAAGAAATTTTATTTAGTAAATGCTGACAATTACGATAACATTTATTTAATGTCAGATGAGGAATTTATGGATATTGCCGAAGAAAATGGCGATGTGTATTCAATGGAAGGTTTTCAGGAAGCATTTAATATGGAAGATGTTTCAACAGCAAACCAATTTTTAAGAATTCTTTAACCAATAAATTTAATTAAAATGATTGATACAACATTATATCCGTTTCCTGAGTGGCTTTTAATTACCATTATTGTTTGGTTAATAATTGGATTATACGGTTTCTTTGTCCAAATCCAAACATTGAAAAAAGCAGCATTCATAATGTATAACCAAAATTTTTGGAAAACAAAAGACTTCCAAATAATAAAAAATAGTTTGTGGTTCTTACCTTTGATTTTTTCTGTGGGTGGTGCTCTAATCATATTAATTGTTTTATTGGATTACCCAATCAATTTAATTAGTTTTAAATATTATAAGATACCTGATATTCAGGATAATGTACAGACTTAACAAATATTTAATATAAAAAAGGAAGAATAAATTGTATTTATTAAATAAAAAACGTATTTTTGTATTTTAAAATAAAGACACTTTTTAATTTTAAGTTGTTAATCGGGGAGTAGGAGTTGTGATTTTCTTCTGCTTCCCATTTTTTTTGAAAACAGAATGTACAAACTAAATTTAAAATAAAATAAGATAATGAAAAAGATTTTAATTATGTTAATTATATTGTTTTTTAATTTAAAAACAATAACATCGGTACAGAATGTACGTGAAATTTCCGTACAAAAAATAACTAATAAGGATATTGTACGCCAAAATAATGATGAGGATATTGTACAAGTTGTTGATTCAGATTGTTTACGAAAAATATTAATTGAATCATTAATTTATGTTGAAACAACCAATGGAAAGAATTTATTTAATGAAAAGGAATTGGCTATTGGACATCTTCAAATAAGACCAGTAATGATTGATGATATTAATAGGATTGTGGGTTATGAGAAATATAAACATGAAGATGCTTGGAATAAAAAGAAATCAATTGAAATGTTTTGGATATATCAAAACTATTACAATCCTGAGTTAAATTTAGAAATAGCTGCACGTATTTGGAACGGCGGTCCTGCTGGACATCAATACACCGCAACACTTCACTATTGGAATAAAGTAAAAAATAAATTGAATGAATTTAATGTAAATTGTTGATTTATTTGAAACCTTTTATTATCTTTGTCGTATAATATTAAAACAAACATTCGATCTTTGAAAATTAAACGAAAAGGTTTCTATTGGTAATTAAGGGACTAAATGTCGAAGCTGCTAATGGAACACCAATTGTTATATACAAAACGTGTTGGTTGCACGTTTCAAAACTAAATGACACAATTGGAAGGAAACATAATTTAGTTAAAAAGACCATAACCAAAAAACTCCAAGTGATTAGTTCACAAAATGGAATATGTGATTTTAGGGTTTTTAATTTAAGTATTCCTATGAAATTGTATATAACGTATTTTTATCATTACTCATCGAGTAATTGATTTGGTTGTGTGCTTACTGTAACAGCACTATTTAGATTAACTCTATTAAATCTACGAGGGTTTTTGGTTATGATAGAAAAAATAACCAACTTTGGAGTAGATTATTTTAATTTTGTTTTTATTTTTTTAATTTATAATTATTCTTCATTACACTTCTTTTTTTTAAATTTTAAGGTTGTTAATCAAACCCTGTATTCTTTTGAGAATATGGGGTTTTTTTTTGAAACATATTATCGTTATTTTCGTATAATTAAATATAACAAATAAAAAATAAAATCATGAAAAGGTCAAAAATAAAAAAAGCACTAAAAAAAGGTAAAAAACTCATATGGAAAGACCCTAATTTTATTGTTGGTAATGATTATATTATAACCAAATTAATTGATTTAAATAAAGAATCTTGTAAAATTATATACAATGGTGGTGATTCATTTGCTGAAGTCCCATTACATGAAATAAGTGTTTTTAAACCATCAGTCTTTAAATATCGTATCGGTAATATTATTCTCCAAGGTACAAATATTAATGAACTAAAAGACTTGTCAGAACTTATGGGGGAATTAGCCATGAAATCAGGTGAAGATTTACCCAAACATCTAAATGATGCTTGCTTCGATATTGATTTGGATTATCAAACTTATTATAATCTTGATGGAGATGATTGGAGTAAAATACATTAAAATACATTAGTAAAATACATTAATAACTTTAAATTAAAAAATAATGAAAACAGTCCCATCAAAATGGTATAATGAAAGAGTTAATGACCTTGCAGCAACATGTGTTATAATGGCTAATGCTCATGGTACTGATTCTCAAATGTACCATAAATTTAAATCTAAGTATCATGGTTTTAAATCAAAATATAAACCATCAAAAGATATTAAATATGGTTGTATATCAGGTGCTAAAGCTGAAATCTTATATAATAAAAATAAAATCTATTATTCTAATGGAATAAAAAATAAATATGACCCATATGTTTTTCTAAGCTATCTTACTGAAAAATATTATCTCTGTCTTAAACAAACAGATAGATTAATGGATTATATGGATAAATTAAAATTATTGTATTAATAACTTTAAATTAAAAAATAATGAATGAAATTAAATTAATAAAAGTTGTTTTGAATTATGATACAATGAAGAAATTCAATATCAATAAAAATGATTTTTATCAACTTCAGATAAATGGTGAAATAAAATCACCAACTTATTATCGTCAACATCATAATTTTTTTAATGAGTCGGATTTAAAAAATAATTATTTTATTTTATTAAAACAAATCGAAGATATTTACCCCGATGTGGTTACCAAGGATAATAAAAGAAAACTTCATTATGGAAATTATCCTTGTGTTATTGACAATAACGGTAACGAAGTATATGTTGGGGAAGAATATTCGTCAATATTTCTCTTAGGTGGTGAAATTCTATTGGAAAACCCGCATTTCGTGGGTTCTGATTTAAATATTATTAATTTAAAAAATAATAATCTTATTATTAAAGGTAAATCACTTAATTATTTTAAATCAAAAAATTATATTTTTGTTGAAAACCGATATGATACGGATAAAATTAAAAGAGGTGTTTATCAAATTGATGTTTTAACTGGTGAGTATATTGTACACCCAAGTTGAAACATATATTGAGAATGTACGTATAACATATTATGTTTTAATAAACTAAATTTAATTAAAATGAAATATCAAATTAAAGGTCAAAAAAATGAAAACTCTAAATTAAAAGAGTTCGTTGATTATTTAGATAATTTAAAATCAAACCCTAAATTTTATTATGAAGGTATGACTGTTGAAATCGACCCAACCGTTGATTATAACACAAATACTGTCTTAATTAGATGGACTGATGTTAAAAGCGGTTTTAATGATAAGGAAATTATGTCATTCGATAAATTTAAAAATGTATTTAAATTAAAAAAAACAACAAGAGAAAAGGCATTGTTGTGGTGGAATAATCTACCCGATTTTGGTAAAGGTGGTTTTTTTGGTAAGGATGAACTAACCACTAAATTTTATGGTAGTCGTGTTTTATATTCTCTTACTGGAAGAGAAATTGAATATATTTGGAGAAACTTTAAATCAAAGTAAAATGAAAAATAATGTGAAAAAAGTTAATTTAATTTTGTCTGTTGAAGCAACATTTGAATCATATGATGAAAATGAACCTGAAGTGACCAATGAAATTGTTGGTGGTTTAGTTAAAGATTTTTTAAACGATATAACACCAATGGGAACAACAACATTTGGGACAAATTACGCTGGAAGATTATTAATACATAATTTTAATTTAAAAAAATAAAATAGAAAAATCAAATAAAACACGAAACAAACCTGAAGAATAATCGTATAATTTATTATAAATAAACAAATTATCAATAATAAAATTAATTAAAAATGAAAAAGTTTAAATACAAATTGAAAAATTCTTCAATTATTTGTGAAGAAATTAGAAGTGATGAGGATAAATTACAATTGAAAAAAATGACTCATCCCGATGGTAATATTTCATATGAAACTATCTATGACGGTCATGTATATGAAAATGATGAAAATGGTTATATTGCCTTGAAAAATATAATTGAAAGTTAATTCCATTATCATATAATTTCAATCTTTGACCTATAACATCTTTATGGGATATATTTCTATTATTAATTTAATTTAAAACATTTTATTATGTCACAAAAAATTAAAACCCTCAATAGAACTGAGAAAAAAATTATTAATCTCTTGGAGTATGAACCAAGGAATGAACGTGAATTTATTTGGAAAACAAAAAATCCAAACCCAAAATATATTAGTTTATGTAGGGACAGAATTAATAGAAATATTAAAGCTTTTCAGGTAGATAATTATATGTCCCTGTATTACCTTTTAAATAAAATGGAAAGAGAAAAACAAAAGAAATTGTATGATAAAAACAAATTTGATGATTTGAGAAAACAACTAATATCTGATTTAAATAAAGAATTTAAATTAAAAAATAAAGAAATATCATACCCCTCAAAAAACTTAATTAATAAACTTGTACCACATAATAAATTTAAAAAACATACAAAAGAATTAAGAACCTTTCTTTATGATTATTATCTATCATTAGCACTTCAAGCAATTTGGAATCTTAAATCTGGTGCTCAAGAGAATTATTGGTTTGTTAATCCAAATTCTGTTGAAAACTCATTCTCCGTTAATAAAAAATATGATTATAACAGATATAAAGGACGTTATAAATCATATCCAGCTACCGATTATACTTTTACCCTTAACCTTAAAACAAATTATAAATTTAAAAAGGTGGCTAACCTTATTACAATTTATAATGGTAAATATAACCGTGATGGAATGAAATGCTTTTGGCTTAAACAAAGCGTGGGTAATAATGTCGATTTAGTAGAAGGTTTCCTTGTACGTAATTATCATGTCAAAAAAACAAATAATATTAA
>Ga0265293_10004949_pt1 | contig 22853 bp, 9 predicted proteins | sample Munlanlewell138R_FD_192505 | JGI IMG/M metagenome (GOLD analysis project Ga0265293, IMG submission 192505) | Leachate microbial communities from a municipal landfill in Southern Ontario, Canada - Leachate well 138R | ecosystem: Engineered > Solid waste > Landfill > Unclassified | place: Canada... | reverse complement strand
CCCAGCAACCGAGCCAACCCAGATGTAAAGGAAGTAATGGAGGTAAACTCGGTATTGATCTCCAAGATCGAACAAGCCTTCACCAAACCTATCTACAAACCTATTGCCATCAGAATCGTCAACGGCCTTTCCATACATAGGTTAACCACTGTTGATATGAGTGTAACAATTGGGGCAACCCCTCAAGAGCTAAAGAATAACCTCTTCCTTTATGATGCCAATGCTGCCAGCATGGGAGGCGATGAGCCGGATAAAGACCTTACTACATTGGTGGAGACAGTGTTACGGGAGATTGTAACCACTGTTAGCGGTCAGTTTATATCTTCCAACCCCAACAACGGTCAATTCTATCTGGATCTAAAGAAAGTGGATGATTTTGATGCCATCATAGCCAAGAAAAGAGATACTCTGGGAGATGCAAGCCTCAATACCTACTACAATGAGGCGTTGAAGCGCGTTCTGGAGAGAATGGACGTCACTCCACATGTAACCAACTACAATATCTGGCAGTATGAGATAAACTGGCGTGAACGCAATGCCCCACGCAGTGGATATCTATTCTTTGGTTCCCCCAATGAACGTTCCACTGCAGTGCCGCAGAGGGATTATTATATTTATTTTCTGAGACCCTATGACAACACTCCGGTAAAGGACCAAAAACTCGATGATGAGGTTTTTATCTACTTGAACGGCAGAGATGCAGAATTTGATGAAGCATTGGGCTTGTTCGCGGCATCACATGAATTATCCCTCACCGCATCGGGAAATGCCAAAAACATCTACCTGCAGAAATCTGAACAATATCTGCGTAAGGTGGTCACATGGCTGCAAAAGAGTATTTGGGAAGCCTTTGATGTGGTATATCAGGGAAAACGGCAATCCTTGGAAAACTGGGCAAAGGGTAAGAACATCAGAGAAATCTCAGGAATTGGACAGAATGAGACAGCCAACTTCAGAGATATTGTCAATGCCATAGCCTCCATCTGCCTGGCTCAACATTTTGAAAATCAGGCACCCAAGTATCCCAAGTTTTCGGTCTTGATAACCGGATACAACAGAAAGCAGAATATTACCGAAGCCTTACGATCCATCTCAGGTGGCAGCAAAACCAAGCAAGCGACGGCTATTCTGGATGCCTTACAGCTTCTTGACGGAGATAGACTCACCACAGCCCAATCACCCATCGCTCAGTATGTCATCGACAAATTGACTGCAAAGGGAAAAGGACAGGTGCTAAACCGGGAAGAGCTGATCGAAAAGGTTAATGGTATAGAATATCTTGATCCCAATGGCTTCAGGCTGGAACCGGAATGGGTGGTCGTGGTTTTGGCAGCAATGGTCTATGCGGGAGATATCGTCCTCACTGTGGTTGGGGATAAGTTTGATGCCACCAAGCTCCAATATCTTGGTGCCACAGACCTGCCCACTTTGGTGGATTTTAAACACATTGAGTTTCCCAAGGATTGGAACATACTATCCCTTAAAGCATTGTTTGAACTTGTGGGCTTATCCCCCGGACTGGCACAAAATATAACCCAAGGAAATGATGAGCCAGTAAGGGTTTTGCAAGATGCCATAACAAAATTGATCTCTCGGATCGTTTTTACTTTTAACCATCTCAGCGGGGGATTGATTTTTTGGGGATTAGACCTAAAGGACCCACTCCAGTTGGAAAACGCTCAACTGGACATCTCCAAGACCAAGGAGTTTTTGGAATCTCTCTCGGTCTTCAACACAGGTGCCAAGCTTAAGAATTTTAATATGCCAGTGGCAGATATTGAAGCTCATCGCCATTCTTTGAACCTCGTTAAAGCCATCAATGCCGCACAAGACTTTATCCACAACTTAAATCCCCTCATAAATTGGCTGTCCACTGCAGAAAAGCTACTTCCCACCGGACATCCCTGGCAGGATGGATTTGGAAAGGCTAAAGACAGTGTGCTTGCTCAGGTCAAGGAACTGAAGGCAGATGAGATCAAAGCAGCCACCGGAAAGATCAGCTATGAGCTGCAAAAACTCAAGAAGGACTATATTGAACACTATGTGAAACTGCACAGCAGGCAGCGCCTCAATAGGCAAGAAGACAAAAATAAAGCCGAACTCTCCAGTGATGTGAGGATACTGAGCCTGCGTAAACTGGGTGAGATCGATATCATGCCCAAGCAGCAGGTCAATGAAGTATTGGAAAAGTTGGAGGCTTTGAAAACATGTTTTAACTTAACCGAAAACAACCTGCAAGCAGATCCCATCTGTCCCCATTGCCGATTTAATGCGGCGGTTGAATCTGGGGCTTCTTCCGCAAGCCATACCCTTACCCAGATTGATCAGATGTTAGAGATGACCCTTGACAATTGGACAGAGATACTGCTCCAGAATCTACAGGGTGAACACACCCAGGAATCCATATCTTTATTGAGTGACGAGGACAAAGCTAGCCTTGCTGAATTCATAAACAGCAAAAAGCTCCCCGATAAGGTAGATGATAGCTTTGTGAGAATCCTGAAAGAAGTATTGGCCGGGCTCATAAAAGTAACCATAAGCATGGATGAACTCCGCAGAGTAATTAGCAAAGCTGGAGGATCTATCACTCCGGATGATTTAAAGCGAGTCTTGGATCAGTATATTGATTCGCTCTCTCAAGGAAAGAATCCTCAACGGGTTAGGATTGTACTGGAGTAACATGATGACAAAAGATGAATTGCTAAAAGCTATCCACAATCCTGAGTGGACGGATATTGAATTCAAACAGTCCAGCAAGGGCGTTTCAGAAGAGGCTTATAAAACTGTCTCTGCTTTTGCCAATACCTGTGGTGGATACCTCATTTTTGGCGTTAAGGAAAGTGCCAATAAAACGGAGCGAAAGATTGTAGGAGTGGAAGATGTAGATAAGGTTCAGAACGACTTTCTAAGTTGTTTGCGTAATAGGGGCAAGCTGAGCAGGGTGATAAACTCTGTTGCCGAACTTCACGAAATCGAGGGAAAGCATGTATTGGTTTTCTATATCCCAGAGGTAGATCGCAAGGATAAGCCCATTTACTTGGGCAAAAGAATCGACCAAGCCTATATCAGAAGGGGTGGCTGTGATGAACTCTGCACTGAATCGGAATTGAGAGCCTTCCTTCGTGATGCCAGTGATACTCCTTTTGATAGAAGGATTGAACAGGGAATCGATCCACATAGTTTTATCGATCATAATACTTTGAAGTGGTATAGAACACTTCTGGGCAACAGACTTGCAGGCAAATATGCCCACCAGAATGATCAGGACTTTCTCTTGGAAATGGGACTACTGTTGGAAGAGAATGGTAAAGTGTTTCCCACCAAAGCTGCCATCCTGTTGTTTGGAAAAGAGCGTTTTGTACGGCAGATATTACCCAAGCCTATTGTGGATTATCAAAGAATAGATACCTTTGAAGAAAATTGGGACCCAGACAAACGATGGCATGATCGATTGGTGATAGAAAGCAATCTTTTTGAAGCCTGGAGAGTGCTTTTTGACAAATACTCCCTTATTGCGGATGTACCATTCTCCCTGGATGAGACAACCCTACTACGTAAAGATGATTCATTGGAATACAGGTCGTTTCGAGAAGCGGCAGTTAATCTATTGATACATCAAGACTACGGAGATGCTGCCAGAAAGGCCAAAATTAAAATATTCAAAGACAAGACATTATTCTGGAATCCAGGTTCAGCATATTCCAGCGTGGATGATCTTCTCGAATCTCGCCACCACCCCATACGCAATCCTTTAATTGTAAGAATATTCCGTCAAATTGGGCTTTGTGAAGAAGCCGGAACAGGGATCAGAACCATCATGGAAGATTGCCGTAAACTGGGGCTTTTCCCAGCGCAAATCATTAATGATAAATCCGACTTTAGCTTTTCCCTCACAATCCTCAAACAACAGATAATATCCGAGCCTTTCAAAGAGATAATAGCAAGGCTGGATCTTAAACCTGATGTAGAAGAAGCAGCCATCTTATCATATCTGGTCACCTACAAAAATTTGAGCCTACCAATAGCAAAAGCGATAACAGGCAAATCCAGCAATGTGACATTGGCAACCATGGCTAAACTTGAGGCTGCAGGACTGGTCAAGTCAAGTCATCATAAGCAAGCTTGGTCACTAAGCGAACATATTGAACAACAGATAATTAAACCAGCCACTGAACAAGCTACTGGGCAAGTTACAGGTCAAGCTACAGGTCAAGCTACAGGTCAAGTTAAAGGTCAAGCTACTGGGCAAGCTACTGGGCAAGCTACTGGGCAAGCTACTGGGCAAGCTACTGGGCAAGCTACTGGGCAAGCTCATCAGAACAAAAAGCATGAGATTGCTCGTCTGATTGAAGGGTTAACACAGGTGCAAATTGGAACAATTCGACTCTGTTCTGAATCTGTTAGTTTAAAAGAAATAATGCATGACCAGAATAAAGTAAGCCGAGACTATCTGAGAGTTCGACACTTAAATCCGCTGCTTAAACAAGGCATCGTGCTAATGCAATATCCGGATAAGCCCAAACATCCCAAGCAAAAGTATTATCTTAGCGACTATGGCAAAATAGTGCTTCAAGCCATCCAAGGAGAAAGTTAATGTCTCAGCAAACGTCAATAGATTTGGATACAAAACCAAAAGGTCCCGTCACCTGCCTGGGACAAGAATTTGAAAGTGAAGCTGCCCGTAGAGAGCATTTCAGACAGCTCCTGAGGGAAAAACTGAAAGACCCCCAGTTCCGCAAGATAGAAGGCTTTCCCATCGGCGAAGATGAAGATATCATCGCCCTTAGCGATCCGCCTTATTACACCGCTTGCCCCAACCCCTGGATAGATGAATTTATCGCCGAATGGGAAAAAGAAAAGGGAGACAGACTTGGTGAATATCACCGCGAGCCTTTTGCCGCAGATGTGAGCGAGGGCAAGAACGACCCCATCTATAATGCCCATTCCTACCACACCAAGGTTCCCCACAAGGCGATTATGCGTTATATTCTGCACTATACAGAACCCGGAGACATCGTCTTTGATGGCTTTTGCGGAACGGGCATGACTGGAGTGGCAGCCCAACTCTGTGGTGACAGGAAAGTAGTGGAATCCTTGGGATATATGGTGCAAGATGATGGCATCATTCTGGATGAAGATGGCAATCCTTTTTCCAAACTGGGAGCCCGTAAAGCCATCCTCAATGATCTCTCCCCGGCAGCCACCTTCATCGCCGCCAATTACAATTCCCCGGTTGATCTTGAGGAGTTTGAAAGAGAGGCAAAGCGCATCCTGGCAGAGGTGGAAGAAGAATGCGGCTGGATGTACGAGACCTTACACACTGATGGCAAAACAATCGGTAAAATCAATTATACCGTCTGGAGCGATGTGTTTATCTGTTCCAATTGCCAGAAAGAAATTGTATTTTGGGATGTGGCAGTGGATAAAGAGGCTGGAAAAGTACACAGCGAGTTTCCCTGTAACCACTGTGGTGCTACCCTCACCAAAAGAGGATTGGAAAGATCTATTCAGACGATTTATGATAAAGGCTTTTATGCTGATCGCTCCATTGATGCTCATGTTAAAAAAGGGAAAACCATCAAACAGGCTAAACAAATACCGGTATTGATAAATTACTCTTTAGGAAAGCAAAAATTTAGAAAAATACCCGACATTAGAGACTTGGAATTGGTAGAAAAAACAAACATGCTTGATTTTCCCTATCGATACCCTAATAATCAAATACCGAAAGGAGATAAAACTGCCGATCCTTTTAATTATGGTATTAAAAATGTACATCACTATTATACAACAAGGAACCTCTATACACTTTCAAAAATTAATAATAACTGCAGATCACATTCATTGAGATTTACTCAACAGTCTGTTAACAGCACATTAACATCAAAATTGGTCAGATACAATATGGGAAATAGAGGAAACGGGATTTTAGCTGGAACACTATATGTGGCTTCTTTGATAGCTGAAACAAATCCTTTATGGGTTTATGCAAATAAACAAAAAGATATAGCAAGGGCTATTGGGATGCCATATTACAGTGTAATCTCCACTATATCTGCTTCAAATATTTCTTCAGCCCATAGTGGTGTACTTGACTATATTTTTACCGACCCTCCTTTTGGTAGTAATCTCATGTATTCAGAGCTTAACTTCATTTGGGAAAGTTGGTTAAGAGTGTTAACCAACAACAAGCAAGAAGCGGTAGAAAACAAAGCACAGCAAAAAGCCTTGTTTGACTATCAAATGATAATGACGGATTGTTTCAGGGAGTATTTCAGAGTTCTCAAGCCAGGCCGCTGGATGACAATTGAGTTTCATAACTCTAAAAATAGTGTTTGGAATTCCATCCAAGAGGCACTGCAGGTTGCTGGCTTTGTAATCGCAGATGTGCGTACTCTTGATAAGAAATCAGGCTCTTTTAACCAAGTAACAGCTGCATCTGCTGTAAAACAAGACCTCATCATCTCCTGTTACAAACCCAATGGAGGGCTTGAAGAGAGGTTTACAAAGCATTCTGATTCAGAGGAAGGGGTTTGGGACTTTGTGAGAACGCATCTCAGGCAGCTTCCCAAAGTTGTTGTCGAGAAAGGCAGAATGCAGGTTGTAGCAGAGCGGCAAAACTATCTGCTCTATGACCGCATGGTTGCTTTCTATCTACAGCGTAATGCTTTGGTGCCTCTGTCTTCCGCAGAGTTTTACAGAGGCTTGGAAGAGCATTTCCCAGCCCGGGATGGGATGTATTTCCTGCCTGAACAGGTGGTGGAATACGATAAAACCAAGATGAAGATTCCAGAACTGGCACAGATGGAGATATTTATCACTGATGAAGTTTCAGCAATCCAATGGTTGCGCCAATTGCTTAAAGATAAGCCCCAGACGTTCCAAGAGATTCATCCCCAGTTTATGAAAGAGATTGCCGGCTGGAACAAAATGGAAAAGAGCCTGGAACTATCGCTTATCCTGGAAGAAAACTTTTTAAGATACGATGGCATAGCTGAGGTGCCCAATCAAATTCATTCTTACCTTTCCACAAACTGGAAAGATCTGCGCAACCTCGGCAAAGACGATCCAGCACTGAAAGCAAAAGCCAAGGACAGGTGGTATGTGCCTGATCCCAATAAACTGGCAGACCTTGAGCAAATGCGGGAAAAGGCTTTGCTAAAAGAATTCTGGACATATCTGCCCAAAAACTATAACCCCAAAAAGCAGAATGATCTGCAGATTGAAATACCAGATTTGCCCAAAACAGGCAATGAGCTGTTTTCCGGCAAGAGATACAAGGTAATACGGGCAGAAGCTGTACGGGCAGGTTTTAAATTCTGTTGGCAAAATCGGGATTATGAGACCATTATCCTGATGGCACAGCGCATACCCAGCAGCCTGTTGGAAGAAGACCCCAAACTTCTGATGTATTACGATCAGGCAATTACCAGGACACAATAATAGAGGGCTTATAGTGGGCAGCGATCAAATCTCCGCGAAGAACCCATTGGTAAGCGCGATAATCGAGCGTTTATGCTCGTTTTCATCGCAAATGGTGATCTTGTTCGATCATGATGGTTTGGCTTCAACTACGGCTATTTTTGAGCGGTTAGAAGGCAAGGGATTTGATCTGTATGACTATACTGATAACTTGAGTTTATACTTTTATCTGGAGAACAAGAGGTGCATGAAACCGGAGCCTAAGGATAGACGGGTATTGATCAGGATCTCCGCAGATCTGGCTGACCTTGCTCAAGTTCCCTATTCGGTATTGATACAATCTGATATTATTCATTTGCGGCTGGACGATTTCTTTACAGGAATTGCAGCCAAAGCAGTTAGGGAACTTCCTATCCAGTATTACGAAAAGCTCTTTGAGTTATTGCAGGTTCAACCTCAGAATCTGACTTCATATTCCGAGAGTATCGACTTCCTGACCAGGCGCGTATTTGGAATTGATACAGCGGGGATAATCACTGAAGTGCAATTTTGGGCGGTCATGTTCAAGCTGCATTATTCAGACACAGAACTGCCTGAGTTTATTGTGAATAAGCTTCTGGATGTTGGCAAAGAATTGGTGGATGAATATGATATCGACCTTGATCGCGCTTTGAAAATCAGTGAGTATTTCTATGCCTTTCTGCAAGAGGAATGGCAGCGATTTGTGGATAAATGGGCAGGCTGTGTGGAATACCCCAAGGTACTGCCCTTTGATCATCCCGATCTGAGAGTATATACAGATAATTTCTTTGCAGAAGGTATGCTCCGGCGTATTTCATTGGAGGCGCACAAAGTTCAAGACTTAGGCTGGATCGCCTGTGGGGTAACACAAAAAACGCCTGCTTTAGCCGATCAAATTAATAGCTTGATCTCCAGTTTGCGAGCCCATCTGCCAAAAGCTGAAAGCTCTTATAAAGCTTGGCAGAAGTTTGCTAAAAGCTATGCTGAGTTTTTGTTCAAGTTTTATTCGGCTGAGAGTTTTGAACCGACAAGTGAGGCCCGGGGGCTGATGGCTGATGTCAATGACAGGTTTTGGGGTTGGATGCAAAGGCATTATGATTCGCTTTCCAGTTTGCCCTCCAGAAATCCCGTATTGGTGCATCAAATAGCCAAGAGCATGGCGTATCAAAGAGTGGAGAATGCATCAGCCAAAACCGCTTTGATTGTGATGGATGGGATGTCTTATGATCAATGGCTGTGTATCAAAGCGGAGCTGGAGCTTGGGGGATCAAACATTCATGAAGATGCTCTGTTTGCCTGGGTACCCACACTCACACCCATATCCAGACAATCCATCTTTAGCGCGTCTATCCCATTCTATTTCGCACAATCTCTGGGCAGCACAGCCAAAGAAGCTGGTCATTGGAAACGCTTTTGGGAAGATAATGGGCTTACGTCTTCTGCTGTGCATTATTTGCGCATAGACGGGACTGGTGACATTGCTTCAGAACTCGAGAAGCAAGTTAACCTAAAAAGTGCCTCAGTAATCGGGATAGTGTTAAACGTAATTGATGATATCATGCATGGCATGAATCTTGGTGCTGCAGGTATGCATGCCCAGATCAGACATTGGGTAAAGCAAGGTCACTTCAGCTCTTTTTTAAGAGTTTTGATGGATCATGGTTATGAGATTTGGATTACCTCCGACCATGGCAACCTGCAGTGCGAAGGAATTGGCAATATCCCCGATGGCTCCCTATCGGAAACAAAGGCATCAAGAGTGAGGATTTATCAATCGGAAGACCTAAGAAACGAGGCAGCAAACAAAGCTAATTCCACTTTGGCTTGGACTCCCAAGGGGCTTCCGGGTGAGTTGTATTGCCTGTTTGCTCCGTATCAGGCTGCCTTTCACTCCGTAGGAAAAAGCATGGTAGCTCATGGAGGTGTTTCGTTGGAAGAGGTGATGGTACCACTGGTGAAGATAAATAGGATGAATAAATGAATAAAAACCATTTTGAGAAAATCGGCATCAAACAGGTAATTCGGCTGGAATGGATGGATAGATGCCTTGGTCTGCTGCTCTCTGGAATGACCGCAGATGAGATTCGTAATGACCTGATAGACTATCTGGCAGATAAAAAACAAAGTGGTGGTATTGGGGAGAGGGGAGATAAGACATATACCATAGCTATTGGAATCCTGGCAGCTTGGTTCGATCCCGCTCCCGAACTGATTGACTTACGGGATGGTCTGCTCATGAAGGCGAAGCAATGCTCTCAAGACAATTGGCTGCCATTGCATTGGGCACTTATGATCGCTGCTTATCCGTTCTGGTACAATATTGCCTTTCAAACTGGCAGAGTACTGGCTCTACAAGAGAAAGTAACCCAGAAGCAGATCTTTGACCGCTTGGTCGAGCGTTATGGAGAACGTGCCACCGTCCTTAGAAATGCCAGATATGCAGTAAGGTCCTTTGTGGCATGGGGCGTAATGGAAGATACAAAGATCAAAGGGCGTTACAAGAAAAGCGATGCCATCGCAGTATCTGATCCACAGATCATAGCTATGCTCTTTGAAGCTATGTTGATCTCCACTCCAGGGCATAAAGCACCGTTACGCTCGTTAATGGCATCTCCAGCACTTTTCCCCTTTGCTCTTGCGATGGATGTTGTTCCGCAGGCAATCGCTTTGAATTCCAGGCTTGTGAGTGATCAATTTGGAGATGGGGAGATTGTGTTAGGATTGGCTCAGTCATAGCACAATGTGTTTAAAACCAAGAGATAGAAAATAGAAGGTAGGCATATGAACACGACTCAAATTGAAATGAAAACTCCCGAAATTGGTAAAGCAGGAGGACAAGAGTTTTCGATAGTACGATCTATAAGAACTTTTCTTGAACAGATGGCAGAGGGTAGCGCAAGACCGGCACCAACTGTGCTGAAAGAATTACTGCAGAACGCAGATGATGCCGGGGCAACTGAAATTGAGATCACTTTAGATACAAGATCGTTAGCCAAGCAAGGGACACCCTATGATCTATTGTTAAGACCATCTCTGATTATCAGAAATAATGCAATGTTCAAGAGTAAGGAGGAGCTGAAGAATAGAGATAAGGGCGACTTTGAAGCACTATTGGATGTTGCAGGCGGGCATAAAACCTCAGACAGTGTTGCAGCAGGCAGGTTTGGCATAGGCTTCAATAGTGTGTACTTCTTAACTGATAATCCGGTCATATTCTCAAGAGACGAGATTCACTTTCTTGATCTCCTTCATCATCTACCTTTTAATGGTAAAAACGGTTGGATATTCTCGTTGGATGATTTCCCGTCTGATTCTGGCAAGTATGCCGGAGCTTTAAAGAACATCATTGAACTCTGTTTTCCCAAGGTAGTTTTAATACAGGATACGATAGGTGAGTTAGCCAGAAAAAATAAACTATATGAACATAGTGCCTTCCGCTTACCAATTAGAGATAAACAGCATTCCTCTGAAACCTTGTCTGGCTTGACTTACAAAGATGAAGACATCGTCAACATATTCAAAGGAATGATAGAAGAGGCTCCAAGATCACTGCTGTTACTTAAGACTCTCAAGCGAATTATCTTTTCAAGACTGGATGCAACTGATAAAAAAAACCATATCGCTGAGATATCTATAACTCCTAATCCACCAGAGTTTAGCTATTTATTATCCCACCTCAAGGAAGAAAAGAACTATACTACAGAAGCAATACAGCGAATCATACAGGTAGAAAAAGATGGGACTGTCCATAAGCTGCCTTTTACAATTTGGCATCGAATTGATTTCATGAACGAAACGCTGGCAGATAACAGAAAATTGCTTGAAGGAAGTGATAAAGCCGTACCATGGGTTTCTATTGCAGTTCCAGGATCAAAAGATGCCATGATGCTTGATGGCAATAGCAATCCGAACTGGAGAGTGTTTTTGCCATTGCTCGAAGAAGGACCCTGTGGATGTTTGTTTTCTGGAGCTTTCTTTGTGGGACCTTCCAGACAGAGACTGGATTATAAAACCGATGAGCTTTGGTTCGTACGAGTTCCTGATTTATGGGGAAATGATATCGATATCTGGAATGGATCACAAGAATTTACAATAGAGAAAGCACCTGAATGGCTTTTCAAGTATAAGGAATGCTTTCAACACCTCGGCAGCCCAAGCAGAAGATTTGTTACAGAGTCTTTAGGGAGGGCTTTAGCGGATAGAGCAGAAGTCCAAGAATATTCTGTTGATCTGATCGAATCCGTACTAAAAGCCAAAGACGCCATTGATGTGTCCGATTTGGACAAGCTTTGGGAAAGATATGCCGACAAAAGCAATGACTATACCTCACCGCAAACCCTGCATGGCTTGCATGCTTTCACAGAGCATGCTTCCGGAACATTGATGCAATATGATAATGAGAAATACTATATAGTTGTCCCCAAGAGTATTAGTGATCCTGTTTTCAACATAGTAAGATCATTAAAAGTGGGATTCTCCGATGTGTGCTGGGTTAATGAAACGGGACTTGCTAAGGTAACAAAAAGATTCCCTAATCTTCAAAACATTCACAAACCTTCCCAAAGCACAATTCTTGAACTACTTCGACGTATTGACACAGATGAACATCAAGGCATTGATCTTAAGAGCAAGGATTTCGAGATTCTGATTGATTTTCTTATCGAACGAAAGACCGCTGAATTAGTTGATTTGAAGCTTGGTTTTTTGATCAAAATTGCAGCTAATAAAGAACGCTTTATTACCCGCAGAAGTGTTTTTATTCGCCCATTAAATCCGACTAAAGACGATGAAGCATTCTGGAATATTTGCTTCAAATCACATTTTCCAGAGCTTGATCCAAATATTGCGAAACAAATAAGGCGACTAATCGCAGCTCACCCTCACACAATCGACATGATAAAAACTACAAACATCAGTCTTGTCGAAGCTAAAAGTACAATTGGCATTGATGTCCTATGTAAAGCAATGGCTTCAGATATACAGATTATTGAAGAACTGACTGCAAGTATGAATTCCGTAAAAAATAAAACAGATGCGCGCAGATTCTCCGAATACCTTATTGAACAAACAATGAACCAATGGGAGGATTGGGGTGAAGACAAGCGGAATTGTATCTTGGGATTACCAATCCACAGGACGGTGGAGGGTCAATATATTTCCTTGAAGGGTGATGAGGATTATTGGCTTCAATCCAAGGACAGTGCCGATTTGGATGCACCAATATCACTGGATGAGAGGCTTATCCTGAACCCTCAATCGCAATTTGCCAATAAATTCTATGCTAACACACTGAAGATAGAATACAATGGAAGGCTCTCAATTATTAAGCAAGCTCTTAAGCAGATCGGCAAACACAATGTGGATAATCAAGCGCTTCAGGCATACATTGTAAAATACTATCCCTTAGTGATTGAGACTTATCCGGACGAAGAGTTCGAGCTAAGAGATATGCTATTATCGGCTAACTTAGTTTTATGCGCAGATGAAGCGTGGAGACCCATGTCAGAAACCTTCAACCCTACCAGAGTGATTGACACATTAACTGAGCAAGGTTGGGATGATGCTGAAGCTCAATTGGCAGTACAAAGTGTTTGCAATGATTTACCTATCATCGATCTAAATGTGCACCGGAACTTGCTCCCATTGTTGACTACTCAATCCCTTGAAATCCCTGCTTTGACAAACGAGCAGTTTTCCAGAAATGTTGTAACATCAGAAAGTATTGATTTGAGCATTGAGCAGATTATAAAGCTTGCGTCTAAGAACCGGTGTCGTGATGAGTTTGAGGTTTCTGAAGTTATAAAGCAGCTTGATCTACCAACAATTACAGGATCATCAAAACTGCGTAATACTGAGCTGCTTAACTATAATGTCAGTCTTTCAGATAGACTGCGAAGACGATTAATGCCAGATTTGGTGGATGTCGAAAAGCTTGCTAATAGTTTAAACTACTCTAAAAAGGAAGTGCGAGATACACTTAAGTATCTACAAGTAACCGAGATCGGTTCCGACAAAGTTAATAAGAGATTTGTCTCCCAATTCGCTAATCTATGGGATTCAGCTAAAGCTAAGGAAGAAAAACTTGAATTGCTGGTCTTCATTGAAGAACAAGATTTGCTTGATAGCCTTCAAGAAGAGATAAATACGCTCCCAATAGTACTTACCCAAGCAAAGAAGGAAACTTGGGAAATCCCGACCGAAACTCTCACACCGGATTTAGCTAATCTCAATCCTCCCTTGATTTCAGAAACAGAACTCCCGTCAAAGGATGTCTCAGACAAAACTATTGCTCTGTATAACAAGATTAGTGGGGTTAACTCATTTTCTTTGGTTTTTTCACAGATACTGTGCCGATTGGCTTCCGGTATTAAAACTAAAAAAATCTCTGAAGTGTATAAATGGCTTAGCACCTTACTGAACGAGAAAATGATAAGCAATGATGAGTTGGTCGACTGTCTAAAAACCAATAATTGGGTTCTGGCAAACAAAGGTGGCATAGAAGATTGTTTAGAGCCTCATGAAGTTCTGATCTGCGATGCATCTTCTATATTAAAACACCACTTTTATGTGCCAGTCCAACCCATTCCAGATAATTTGATAAAACTGGACATTGGATTCCAACATTCGCTGCCTGAGACTCCTGATGATCTTCGCGGAGTATGCCAGGCGATATTGGGGTCTGATATAACCGATGATGATTCTTACATTGCTTTGTATAAAATGATTGCAAAACTACTAACCGATGACGAGTTAAAGGAAATCTGGTTAGAAGAAGCCAGCAATAACCCTCTGATATTGACTTTTCGGGAGAAGAAAAGGTTCAGTAGTCTTTATGGGCTTTTTATCGGTAATGATGAATATAATGATGATATATCAAGTAATATATTTTGCCTAAAGAAGACAGAACTACCCAAGATAGTTGAAAACCTGTATATGAAACTGGGCGTAGAGACTCTGCCTAGTAGTCGCCATCTGTATTACGCTATGTCCACATTTGATGTAGCCGGGGACTCCAAGGAGTATCGCAAATTGGTCGATCGCATTACAAAATTCATAGATATAGACTTCTCTGAAGTATCCATAAATCCTGGCAGACTGAAAGTTAAGACTTTAGCAGGAACTTACGATGAGATATCCAAATGCTATAATGCATCCACGCTGATCAATAGTGGATCAGTTGTCGAGGGACAAGAATCTCTGATTGATATCAATGATGCATCCACCAGGAAGTTGGTCGATTGGATACACAAAATCGAGCCTTATTACCCTAAAGAACTTCAACGTTATTCTGATTACTCGATACAAAGCCAGGATGATCCAAACCTTTTACAACAATACGAAGCCGTACTCGATGCATGGGTGCAGCTTCTCTATGACCTAAACAGAGGGGATTCTCTACTTATCGAAAGACTCAATGAGCAAAGTATCGAGATAGAACCTGTCGAGATCAGGATTAAAACTGCTGGTTACATTGAAATCAAGGCCTGTACTGGAAATATAAAGATATCATTTACATCAAATGACCAGAATTGGTTCTGTAGCTCAGAAAGAGGCAGCGCCGTAATAATGATAAAACCATCGCCTACTATAGATTACCAGTTATTTGACAGTGCTATTACGAAAGAACTGCTTTTCCAGCTTGGATTAGATACGGCGCAAGACGAATATAACACTGCTATCTCAATTCTAAAAGACTACTTAGAGCGACCATCGTCTACACTTAGAAAAATCTCAAAAGATAAGAAAGATTCTCTACTTGTTCTCTATAAAAACGAGGTAGCCGATCCAGAATTCAACGAGAAATACAGTACCTATGTAAATTCTTCAAAGCGTATACAACAGACTCTTATTGATCAACTCATTAGCATCGCATCAGAAAACTACATCAACGAAAGGAGAAAAACTATACTAGGGCATGGGTACGATAAGAATTCCATTGTTACAGAGCTCCTTCAGAATGCAGAAGATGCTTATAAGCAGGCTAAACAACTGGGCATGGAGATACCAGAGGTTCCTTACTTCTCAATTTACGTTGCTGATCACACTGAAAACAAACAAATTTCTGTAGAATATCAAGGACGTCCGTTTAACTATTACAAACATCATGGTGAGCCGATCATTTCCTTCAAACAAGACATCGAAGGGCTATTAAGATCATCAGGTAGCTTTAAACCTCATGCAAACAAAGGTGCTGATCCATCAAATGCGGCAATAGGAAAGTTTGGACTAGGTTTTAAATGCGTATATCTCATAACTGATAGTCCCGTTATTCACTCAGGTCATTGGCATTTCAAGATCAATCATACCTGCATACCTGAAGAAATAGCTCCCCCAGAGAATTGGTCACCTAAGAAAACGAGAATTGAGTTACCTATAAACGATTACGATATCACTAATGATATTGATGTTGATTCCATCTGGAAATTGCTGCCATTTCTGCACCACATATCTAAGATCGAAGTTGTGTTAAACGAACAGATGTATTGTATTATCCGTATCGAAGAGCCAATTCAATCCAGCAACGACGTTATCATCACTCTCAATGAGATTAGGATAGATGACTCTTGTGTATGCAGGTATTATAGGATTCGCCGCCAACATGCTCAGATAGCCTTGTTACTAGATGACAACAATATGCCCCTAAGATGGCTTTCTGAGTTCAGTAATGACTGTTATTCATATCTTCCGTTGGCTAGCAGGTTGGATTTCGGCGTCGCTGTATCGAATCAATTCAGCATTCAATCTGGTAGAACACATCTGCTTAAGGATGAGGAAAACACTTTTCACAGCGCAGAAATCAAGCATTTGATCCTTCCTCTATTAGAACATCTTGTAAGCCAGTATGCAGACAATGTGAGCTTCTGGAAAGGCTTTTGGGAAATGTTCAAGTTCGATAACAGCGGTCAGGAGACGGAGCGCATCAAAAGAGATATCGCAGATTCGTTAACGAGTTCCATGAAATATCTTCCGATCATACCAACAATATCCAGTATGGTATCCATGACAGACTGTAATAAGATTTTTTACTTCTCCGATGAGGTTTTGTCATCAGTTAGGGAAGTAATATTGAGAAGCGGCATTAGTCTTAATGGAGCTGTAATAACCCCAGGTAATGCTGCCGAGATAGATACTATAATCAGGCTTAAGGCGATTCTTAAACTCGCTAATCAAGATAACGACTCGCTACTCGTCAAAATCGATGTTGATACTCTAATAAGTGCATTTAAGGGGCAGCCCATTCTTGCGAAGACCCCTGATATTCTGAACATCATTGCTGAAGAGCGAAATCGCAATCATTGGCATTTCCATACAGAATGGTTATCTGAATGTAAAGTCTTGAAAGACGGTGATGAAGGATTTGAATTCCCGAATAATCTATACATGCCGACAATCACAGATTTGGCATATTTGCCAATCAATAAGAAACAAATATTATCGAATATCTATAACGAAGAGGCCATTGATCTTCTTTATGATAACGGCCTAAAAGCTCAGCCAGATGAATCGGAGCTGATAGATTGGATTTCGGGCAGGGAGTTATTGATAGATCAATGCATAGACTTAATCAGGTATCTGCATATAGGAGACAGATATACTGATTATTTCGGGATAAAAGAAGATATCCAGGGCGAATGGATACCTTATGATGGGAACTTCATTACTCCAAAAACACTCAGCGATCAAGAGTCATGTTTTGAATCTCTGATAACAGATAGTGTTTTTTGCTCTTGGTTAGGAATATATAGAGAGCCCCAACAAGAGCAGACGTTTGGATATGAAAGTAAACAAATTGATACAAAAGCAGTATTGAGCAAGATATCCAACTGGTGGAAGAAAGAATGCAAAATGAAGATTAAAGAATACAACAAAATCGCATATCCTGATGGTCTCGGACTGTTGTATCTGAACGAAGACGATTCTAGCATCAATCGCAAATCAGATTGGCTAAAAATCTTCCTGTTGGGGTCATTACATGCAATGGGAAGGTCAAAACCCGAGCAGCATAGAGGATATCTATCAAAATGCATCAGGGCAGACATATTTAACATGGATGTCGATATTTTGGATAGAGAGAATAGCTGGCTGAGTGCAGCTTTTGAGATCATCGATAATCCGAGAGACGATCAAGAGCATTATCACTGGATAGGGTTTACAACGGTCCGGTTTCTTCAACTGAATCGATGGCTGGATGAATATATTGAACTATTTCTGGATATCGAAAAGTACCAAGATTTTAACATTGAACATTTCGTGAGACCGAGGTCAAACCCACTCTACTCTGGTAGCGGAAAAGCTGATATACCACCATTGGACAGGACGTTTGGCAAAGTGGGGGTTCACTATGTGTTTAGAGAGCTGGTAAGGCATGGCACATTAACAAATAGCATTATTAGTCGACATTGCTTCGTCCCAACCAGAAACATAAGGAACCTGTTTTTTGAATTGTCAAATGGTACAGACTTTGAATCATCTGACGAAATCATGGAGTTCTTATCAGAATACATGCCAGGCATGGATGCAACATTTGGAAAGTGCTTTGATATTCCGTTTCAAATGATATTAAGGGACGATGATCTCTTGCACGAGTTGGTGCACGAAGATATAGACATCGAGATGGAGGATGAGGATGATATTTAAAACCGGTAATAAAGTTGAGCATACTAGGTTTGGGCTTGGTACAATTCAAGTTAGTACAGATTCGACTGCTATTGTACGATTCGAACATGGAATTGAAGAGGTCTTGATTTCAGAGCTTGATCTGGTACGTTCCGTTTCAGACTCAATTTCCGAGCAAGCATGGGCTCCACCATTGCATACATTATGCTTGGGATTGTCCTCTGCCATTTTATCTGTAAATGATACTTGGGGGCTATTCTCCCGCTCAAGAATAACCTTGCTGCCGCATCAACTCTGGGTATGTCGAAAAGTGATTTCAGATTGGCCTACAAGATGGTTGATCGCAGATGATGTGGGACTTGGAAAAACGATAGAAGCAGGGCTGATACTATGGCCTCTGTTATCACGAGAAAGAGTTAAGAGACTCCTAATCATCTGTCCTAGTTCTCTTGTCGATCAGTGGCAGTATCGTTTACGTACAATGTTCGACATTCGATTAGTTAAATATACTGTAGAGAGTGATACTTCAAAAAGTGATTTTTGGAACTCAAATAACACTGTTGTAGCTTCGATGCAAACCCTGCGTGCAGATAATAAGAATCGTCATAAACGTATGCTTGAAAGCGAGGTGTGGGATCTGGTGATTGTCGATGAAGCTCATCATCTGAATGCAGATGAAAACCGTGGCCCTACCCTTGGATATCAGCTTCTACACAAATTAGAGACTAATCGAAAAATTGTTTCAATGCTATTTTTCACTGGTACACCTCATCGTGGAAAAGACTATGGGTTTTTGGCTTTACTAAAGCTTCTCAGAGCTGATTTATTTAACCCTAAAGAACCTATGTATAGCCAGTTAAAATACCTATCAAGTACTGTTATTAGGAACAACAAACAGAACGTTACCGACTTATCAGGCAAGAAGTTATTCAAACCTCAAATAGTTATTCCCAAAACATTCCGGTATTCTGAAGAAGAAACGTATTTTTATGAGTTGCTAACTGAGTTTATAACCAGTGGAAAAACCTATGCCTCAGGCCTGGATCAATCAAATCAGAGACTGGTGATGTTGGTCTTAATATGCATGCAAAAATTGGCTTCAAGCTCAATCGCGGCGATCAAGAAAGCTCTGGAAAATCGACTGAAAAACCTTGAAGAACTCGATGATAAGCTAAATCAGCTTCAGAGACCAAAAGAAAATATTGTACGTGACATAGAATCTGATGGGTATGATGAAGACGAAAGAAGCTCTCAAGAAGAAAAATTAGCCAGTGAAGAGATACTCAGCTTACTAAAAGATGAGAAAAAGTGGCTCAAACATCTAATCTCTGCTGCCGCCAGGGTTCAAACTGAAACTAAAATCGAATTGATCGGCAATGTACTAGAGAATGAGTATAAAGATAGGTCCGTGTTGATGTTTACTGAATATAAAGCGACACAAAGTAAAGTTATAAATCTTCTGATAAAGCGTTATGGCAAGGATTCCGTAGTATTCATCAATGGTGATGAAATGTTGGATGATTTAGATTATGGTGATGGAGTTAAACGCTCTGTAAAAATTACTCGTGGAGAGGCTGCCGATAAATTCAATGAAGGAACCGCAAGATTCTTAGTCTCAACTGAAGCTGCCGGAGAGGGGATCGACTTGCAAGAAAACTGCCACTCTATGATACACATAGATCTTCCGTGGAATCCAATGAGACTTCATCAACGAGTTGGCAGATTAAATCGTTACGGACAGACGAAGCAAGTCGAAGTCATCACTCTGCGTAATCCAGATACCGTTGAGGCTCGTATTTGGGATAAGTTGAACACAAAGATTCAGTCTATCATGACAGCATTCAGCAACTTAATGGATGATCCCGAAGATTTGTATAGTCTTATTTTGGGAATGACACCCCAAAGTATGTTTACAAACTTGTTTTCTGATACTGCGGCAGCAACAAAAGACAATTTCTCTAAATGGTTTGATGATAAAACCGCTACATTTGGAGGAAAAGATGTCATTGATACTGTTAAACAGCTGTTCGGCAACTGCGCTAAGTTTGATTACCAACAAGCCAAACTGGACATCCCGAGGCTAGACTTACCGGATTTAAAACCTTTCTTTGAAGCTATGCTAGTTTATAATAGGAAACGTAGTAAAGATAATGAAGATGGATCGATCGGTTTCAAAACCCCAGACGAGTGGAAAGATGCAATCGGAGTTCAGAAGGAATACAGTGATATTGTGTTTAAAAGGAATGGAGATATTAAGCACAAACTCGACAAGATATTTGGAGTAGGGCATGTAGTGGTAGACAAGGCTATCAAGCAGGCTCAGAATATTAAAGACAGCGTATGCGTGGTATCCCAAAATGACCTTCCCGCTCCTTTGTATCTAATCAAAATCAGAGATCGACTAACCAATACAGGAGAATCAATAAGATTCTTAGTGTTCGGCTTGACAAAAGCTTCACAAGGATGGAAGGTTTTCAAGGATTGGGAACTAACAAAACTACTTAACCAGTTAATATCTAAGTACCAGCTACATAGAAAAACGTATAGTCCAAAGATCCCAAGCGAGGATATTCAACAAGAGACTCTCGAGCTGCTTCAGTTTTTTTATGAGACTGATACGTATTCATCTTTACCTTTCCAAGCACCATATGAAGAGCTGATAATTGGGATAATCCCAGGAATCGAAGATACCACACAATAAAAAGTATCTGTTATAAAATACGTAAGAATAGGAGTAAATATGTCATCGGCAGCATACACAATATTCAGGACAAGACTTATTTCAGATGTGGATGAGCTCATACTCATCCATAAGGATAGCCGAACAGGCAAAAGAGGAAGGCACCATTTAGGGCATTTAACGAGGAGTGCCCTAATGCTGAGTTGTACCGGGCTAGAGCAGTACATTGAGTTAGTCTGTCAGAACTTAATCAATAAAGTGATTGAGAATGCAGCTTTCCGAAAAACAGATTTGTGCCTGCAAAAGGCTTTCGCCTCATACATAAAAGAGAATAAAAATGACTTATTCTGCCTGCAACTTATGGAGGATGGATGGAAAGATTGTCTAAGAAAATACGTGTATGATAAAACATCACTCTTCAATACGCCAAACACGCAGAATATAAAAAAATTGATCAAAGAAACAACAGGAATGGATGTATCTCCCATATTCGATACAAAGAGGAGCACCATGCTAAACAATTTTATCAAAGAGCGTGGTGATATTACTCATCAGGGGGCAAATACGCATTATCCAGTGATCAATAATGTTGTATTTTATCGAAACAGCATATGCGAACTTGTTATGGATATTGACGAGTTTCTGGCTACAGAGTCAAAAAAAGTACTAAGAAAACAAGCTTGGTGTCGCCTTCCTAGCTCAGTTAAAATTTTACCCGTATCGGCTTAATAATAATGCCGCGGCGTTATAATCCATCAATCTAACTGGTGTTAGTTTACATTACCTGCCAATCGTCAGTCTTGAAATGGGTTATAAATATCATAACGGTAACCTATTGGGATTAGTGACAATAACTTTATTAACCAGTTAATCTATACCCTCCAATCCGATTCAAACTCCTGAGTTGCCCCAATATACCTTTCTGGACTTTTCTGCCAATTTTGGGCAGGTTTTGACGGGATATGACCACATATACGTGCTGCCTGAGATCAACAACCTCTATTGATGCCAGTGCCTCCAGATAGATATAGACCCATTGCCTGGACTTACCTGTCGCTTGGGCAATCTCTCGGATGGAGTTATAACTTCCCTTTTCAATGATGTCCAAGAGCCTATGGGAATCTGCTATACTGAAAGTCCAGCCTTTGTAATGCTGATAACCAATTCTGGCTTGATAGCGATTAGCTCGGACGTAGATGGGTGGGTCATCTTCAATCTGCTTGATTGTCTGGCTTTGGAGCAGCCCTGGAAGTTGTGTTTCTATGACATCAAGACTAATACAGGTCATCTGAGCAATAGCCTCCGCATTGAAAGGTCTATCATACTGACTGATGAAGTTGATGATCAGTTCTTTGTCTGTCATGGTTTCCTCAATCATCCAGGTCCGCTTGGGATACTATTTCAAGGTTTTTGTATCTGCCGATCTCTTCCACTGAGCGGATCAGTTTCATGGCTTTTCTGACGTTACCGCAGGAGTGGAAGTGCACATATTCAACAATATCCTGATGGAACTTGATCTCTAAGACTTCACTACATAACTGGGCTATGTCTTTCTTGGGCAGGTCTTGGAACTCATAGAAGAAGTTGCATCTATCGAAGTAATACTCATTGATTTGATTGAGTTTGTCCTTGGCATTCTGCATCCCGACCAGGATCACTATCGCGGTGGTCTCATCCACAATATCTCGGATTGCACCTAATAGCTGCGGATGCCGGAAGGCATAGTCTATCTCATCAACCACTATGATCGTATCCGGATGATCCTCCAGAAGCGATAAACACATTACAAAGAGGTCATTAGCTGTACCGTATGGGATATACTCTCCCATGCCAAACCTCTTGTATAAGGCTAAGAGTAGCTTGGAGGCGAACGCCTTGGGTGTAGTGGTTGCCTCCAGCCTAAGGTAAAGATAGCCTTGACTGAAGGCAATCCGGCTGGCATAGGTGGTCTTGCCCAACCCCGGTCTCCCATACAAGAGCCCCAGTCCAACCATCTCCAGCTTAGGTCGAGTCTGCAGGTATTCAATGCATCTATCGGCAGCGATAACGTTCTGTGTTCTGACAAGTTTTCCCTGTTTCATGACCGCCTCCTAATCGAGTATTCCGATGCGCT
>Ga0265293_10004948_pt1 | contig 22853 bp, 15 predicted proteins | sample Munlanlewell138R_FD_192505 | JGI IMG/M metagenome (GOLD analysis project Ga0265293, IMG submission 192505) | Leachate microbial communities from a municipal landfill in Southern Ontario, Canada - Leachate well 138R | ecosystem: Engineered > Solid waste > Landfill > Unclassified | place: Canada... | reverse complement strand
GCCGCCACAGACAAGTACGAAGATCTCTTGAGCGCTGGCGTAATCGATCCTGCAAAAGTTACACGAAGCGCCTTGCAACACGCTGCTTCGATCGCGGGGCTATTGCTCACGACGGACGCCATGATCGCCGAAATCCCTCAAGAAGATAAGGGAGCGGCAATGCCTCCAGGTGGCGGTATGGGCGGCATGGGTGGCATGGGCGGCATGGGCTTCTAATTTTCTTTACCATTATACATGGCTTTTGTAGGGGCGAGCATGAGGCTCGCCCTTTCGTGTTTCTGGCATAATCGTGATTTTTAGTGATTACAGCGCCATTTTGATGCGGATTCTAGGAAAAAAGAAGAAAATACGAAGCCAAAAAGAGCTTTGCACGGTGAGATACGGCTTATTTTTAACCACGAAAACCGCGAAAAGCTTTTTTACCACGAAAACCACGAAAAGCTTTTTTAAAAACGCTTTGTTTTTTAGATCTTCGACAAGAAACCGATAGTTCAGTTTTGGAAAAATTCCTACAAACGTTTTGCAAGGGGATTTATGCCTTTCATTCAAAGGTCTCATAGTTTAAACAAAATTGTTTAATTGCTCAGAATGCAACCTATGCATTTGTTCTTTGATGAAAGAAAAACGAGGGTGGGAGGAGCAAAATAATTGTCTTTCATGCGGCTTGGGTATACTGTGTAGTGCTACTTAGCTAACGAGTGTTGTAGCGAGGATGAACTTTGTTGGCATTTTGTTAGGCGTAGCAAGAAAAAAGAAGAGGAGGCTAGAGATGAGAGTTTTTCGTTACTTCCTGTTGCTGAGTTTTTTGCTTTTTGCAACATCCTGCCAACCTAAAGGCGGTGGCACAGAATTTGCTGATAGCGATAAAAATGGACAAGCCACAGATTCCCAAATCGTCGACGAAGCAGATGAGGCAAAGCTTGATCCACAACCCAAGGTCGACGAGAGCGCCGAAAAAGAGAGTGAGCCCATAGTTGTTGATCAACGCGATGATGCAGAGATTGCAGCGAAGCGCAAAGCTGGCGCGGAGGCGCTCAGCGCTATTTTGGCGGAGCAAGCTAAGTTAGAAGCGGAATTACAATCCGAAGACAGCGAGGGCAACTTTGTAGGAGGTCGTGCTGCTGCCAAAACAGGGGGAGTTTACGCTTCTCCACCTCCTGGGGCTATCCGTTTGAGCCCTCGTGGAGGAAGTGGGGGCGGTCATTTTGGCATTGCGCGCGATATGGCCTTGCCAGATTTCAATACCGCGGAATTTAGCGATTTCGATCCCAATCGTTTTATGTCGGTCGCGGCCAATCCGCTGTCGACCTTTGGCGCGGATGTGGATACGGCGTCTTACAGTATTTTTAGGCGCATGGTTAATGAGGGTAGCATACGCGAAGTGGGGGTATTTCGCAGCGAAGAGATGATCAATTATTTTCGCTATGATTATCCCCAACCCAGGGAAGGCGAGCCATTTTCTGTGACCGCTGAGCTAGCCCCTTGCCCATGGAACAAGGATACGGGGCTACTTCTCTTAGGTTTAGCCACGAAAACGCTGCCAGCTAATCAGCGCCCCGACTCGAATTTGGTTTTTTTGCTCGATGTTTCGGGGTCGATGTTATCTAATGATAAGCTACCGCTGCTTAAAAAAGCGCTACTACTCCTAGTCGATCAGATGGGACCTCGTGATCGCATTTCCATCGTGACCTATGCATCGACGCAACGCTTGGTTTTGGAGGCTGCAAGCTATGAGGATAAAAAGAAAATTGCGGCAGCACTTGAAGCCTTAGAGGCTGGCGGTTTCACCGCGGGTGACAAGGGAATCCAAATGGCCTATGCGGCGGCGGAGAAGCACTTTATAAAGGGTGGCAATAACCGCATTATCTTGGGAACCGATGGCGACTTAAACGTTGGCGTTACTAGCGAAAGCGAGCTCAAGGCATTGGTTGAGGAGAAGCGCAAATCGGGTGTTTTCCTATCGGTCTTGGGTTTTGGCATAGATAACGTGAAGGACAACAAAATGGAGACCTTGGCCAATCACGGCAATGGCAGCTACCACTATATTGATACGATTGGCGAGGCGCGCAAAGTGTTGGTCGATGAAATGTCACAGACGATGTTTGTGGCGGCCAAGGATGTGAAATTTCAGGCCGAATTTAATCCGAGTAAGATAAAGGGTTACCGCTTAATTGGCTATGAAACACGGAAACTTAACGCCGAAGATTTCGCCGATGATAAAAAAGATGCAGGCGAAGTGGGCGCTGGCCACCAAGTGACCGTGCTCTACGAAATCGTAGAAAAAGGCTCAGCCTACCCCATCGCTGAAGTGGAGACGAAGTACCAAAAAAAGGAAGCCATCCCCAGCGATGAACTCCTCACCCTCAATATTCGCTACAAGGCACCCGATGGCGAAACAAGCAAGTTATTGACTTACCCCCTTGACGAAAGCATACGCAAGCCAACGATGTCCGAAAATTTAAGTTTTGCCAGTGCAGTTGCCCAAATTGCCATGATCGTCAATAAGTCGCCATTCGTTGGGACAGCGAGCCTAGATAGCGTCATTGAGCAGCTTTCGGCCCATACTAAACTTCAAAAAGACGAGGACAAGCTGGAGTTCTTAGCCTTGGTCAGGCGACTAAAGACGCTTAAATAGGCGCTCGACATTTCAGGCAAGTACTCATCATACGGATTTTTTCTTGAGGGAATTTGGGTGCATGGGGGCTAGCGCCCAAACCGAATTTTAGAGTTTGCGCCCTTTTCGTAAACGAGTAAGGACGCTCATCGGCAATCGAATAAAATAATCAGTTCAGCTAAAACTCACACGGTTTGCACAAAGAAAAGGCTTTTTTACCGCGCAAACTCAAAAGAAATACGTCATGCCGAGTGCGCGGTGAGCGCTCTTAGAGCGCTTATTCTTCTTTGCGAACAAAGACTGCGTAGTCCGCGTTTAGCCTAGTTTCGCCCAAGTAGAAGCGTTGCAGCTCTTCGATGAGGGGTAGCGTTGAGCTCTGGTAGAGCGCCGAAATAGGGATGGCCTCGTATTGCTGCGCTAAATCAAGAGCGCGCTCAGGGGCGATGATATCGCACTTATTAAGGATGCGCAGACAAGGTTTTTGCTCAAGCCCAAGATCTTTAAGGATAGCTTCAACCGATTTGACCTGCGAATCAAGTTGTTGGCTAGACGCATCGATAACGTGCAGCAAGACGTCGGCGTCGTAAAGCTCCTCAAGCGTCGCTTTAAAGGCAGCGACCAGATCTTTGGGAAGATCACGAATGAACCCGACAGTGTCTGTAAAGATGACTTCCTCAAACTTTGGAAAACGCATACGACGCGTCGTTGGGTCAAGCGTTGCAAAGAGCTTATCTTCGGTGAGAACCTCGGCCTTGGTCAAAGCGTTGAGCAGCGTGGATTTCCCAGCGTTCGTGTAGCCAACGAAGCTAAATATAGGAATATCTTTGGCTCTGCGACTCTTTCGCTGTAGCTGGCGGTGCGTTTCGCGGCTCTTGAGCTTTTTCTCCAAGTTTTGCATGCGCTCGCGCGCACGACGGCGGTTTATTTCTAACTTCGTTTCGCCAGGGCCGCGGCTTCCTATGCTCCCCATCGCACCGCCCATTGCGGCAAGTCTACTCATAGCGGTGTCTTTTTGAACGAGTTTTGGCAGATTGTATTTGAGCTGGGCTAGTTCGACTTGCAGCTTCCCATCGGCGGAAGTGGCGCGCTGTGCGAAGATATCGAGTATGAGCTGCGTACGATCAATAATCGCCAACTGTATGATGTTCGATATCGCGCGTGATTGCGATGGCGCCAAATCGCGGTCAAAAACTAAAACTTGCGCGTCCAAGTCCAGCGCGATGAGCTCTAGCTCTTGCAGTTTCCCGCTTCCAACGACGGTGCGCGGGTCTGGGCTTCGCCGTCGCTGCGAGATGATTTTAACCACCTCAACTCCCGCAGTGCGGCACAACTCCAACATTTCGTCAAGCCGCTCCTTCGCATCGGCCTCCCCCGTGTCTAAGTGCACCAAAACCGTAGGCGTCTCGCCGGTTTCGACTCCTTGCTGCGTGACGCCGCCTAGTTCTATTTCCCAAGCGCGTATGCTTTCGTCAATGTTTTCGGGCAAATCCTCGAGCGACTCGAAGCATTCTACCGCGTGTTGCACTCCCTTTTGGGATGGCAAAACGTGGGCTAAGGCCACGCGACCCGTAAAACCACCAGCTTGCACTTCGATGCTGGCAAGCAAATCTAACCGCAACTTAATGAGGTCCGTGACTTCATCGAGCGCGATGATATCTTGCGTTGCCAAATCAATCGCGCCCAACGCCGTGACTATAAGTCGCATCCCTCGCAAGCGCCCCGCACCCGCCCTGCTTCTACCGATGTCGCTCAGAAATACACGCTTTGCGTCCCCAAGCATGATGCTCTCGACATAGCCCGAGCGGCTGATAAAAACAGCGAGTTTCCGGTTGAGCGAATCGCTCAAAAAACACATTCTATGGGCTAGTTCTGAGTGTACGACGGCTTGCGGGCTGGTTCTTATTTTCTCTAAATCTTGAAGCGCCTCTAACTGTCTTGCGTTGAGACCCGCCGTATTTCCCGATATGATTGCTGACATAATTTCGTTCCCTATAGGTAAATCTTTTCAAACTCTTGAGCCGCAACAGCCCAAAAAATCATGCATTGCGCCTAATTTAGCTCGTCGGCTTCGCCTAACGAAGCAACGAACTCCTCCGACTTCCTGTTTTCTCAAGCGACACCGTCGCCTACCGTCTTGCTTAGCGCATGATTCACCTTGAACGAAACTCAACCGCTCGCCCCAAAATAGGCGAACTCCCCCATTTTAGCCAGCAATTCTCCACTGTCAATTGTCTTTGTGCAATTCGCCGACGATTGCGCAGTTCATGCTCCAAACCCATGGACAGTTTATACACCTCTTTCATTTTTGTGGGGGAGATCCCCCTACGCGCAAGCTTCCCTCGCAATTCGCTAAGCGCCGCCCCATTTTGTGCGTCGTATCGGCTAATCGCCAATACAACGCACAAAATGCGTCGCTAAGCGAATTCCTCAGTTGATCTTGCGCTACCCCCCCTAAACGCGTAGAGCTAAAGTTCTAAGTTATTGATTTTACGCGGTTTTTTACTGTGCGCCTCGCGAGCGATAAAATAATATACAACAATGGCATGCTTTATGCGCTAGTCGATTAAACATAGGGCGTCACTAGCTTGCGCGCCAATTACTAATAACTGGACGAATGACCTATGAAAACACAAAAAGAGCGCTACGAAAAATTCTATGAATTCAATGGCTTTCGCTGGCTTTTTCGCTTCGACGTGCATTACCGTTGTAAACGCATGCATGAAAAACTCAAAGATTTGTCTTTAAGTGTAGATGCCAAACGTGTTATGGATTTTGGCTTTGGTAATGCTGCAATGCTAAAGACTTTCCCAAAATCCTGCTCCATCGTTGGAATGGATGTGTCCAAGTCCGCGGTGGAAAATGCAAAGCATAATGATGAATTACTACAATATGCAGACTGTAAGTTTGTATTAATAGACGAAACAAAAATTCCCTATTGTGATGATGAATTCGATTATATTATTTCTTCTCATTCCTTGGAACATACCATAGATGATGAGGCTACTTTAGACTTTTTTTACGAAAAATTAGCTAAAAACGGTTATTTATTGTTGTTTGTTCCCGTAGAAGAGCCCGATTATATTCGCTATCATAGCCACACATATTCTTTGCCTTCTATACAAAATAAATGCAAAAAAGCGGGCTTCCACATCGTATTTGCTGAGGGAAGCATGCACATTAACGGCCATATATGGAAGCTCTTGACTATACCTAGTCGTCGAGAATGGCCAGTTCTTAGTAAATGCGTGGACGGATTTCGCTTGCTAAGCCTTAGTTTGCTTCCTTACTCTATCATCAAACGCTGCGATTGCTTCCTCGATAAGCTAGCCTTTTCGCCCCGACAAGCCTTTGTCATTGCTAAAAAAAATGCATAGGGAAGCTTTGATTTATTGGGGCTACCGCCCCAAAGCCCGTCTAAGGGGCTATCGCCCATGGAGCATGTTTTTGTGTAACGCATTGATTTAATTGACTTTATTTTGAAAACTCGCCTGACTTTCGTTATTTTACTTGAGCTAGGTTTTTGGCAATTTTCACATTGTTCAGAGTTTGCATAAGAAAACGATGTACAAGCTATGGGCGAGCCATGAACTTCGCGACTGACTTTGACGCTTAAGAGGCTAGAAACGCTCACCGCAATTCGTGCGATGCCAGCTAAGCATGGCAAAAGACGAGTGAGAAGGGGGTAGCGCAAGATCACCCGATAAATGCGCTTAAAGCCGCATCTTGTGCGACGGATTGGCGATTAGCCGATACGACGCACAAGATGTTGCGGCTTTTGGCGCATTTTGAGGGAAGCTTGCGCGTAGGGGGAAAGTTCCCCCCACAAAAATAAAACGTAAAAACTGCCAAACATACGACTTTGCGCTTGCCTTGGGCTGGGCGTTAAAGCCTAAAAGCTGCTTAAATTTGATTTTGCGCACCATCATTTTTAGCCCAAACTCGCCTGAATAACTTCAGGAAATCATAGCGATGAATGATGGCGATGGCTGCAAGACTATAATAAACGAATAGTTCTGCTAAAGCTTTATAGTAGGGCATGAGTTCGGCAAGGGTGGCTTTTTTGTAAAGAATGAGTTCGGCGGCGCTGGCGGCGGGATAGATTGCTAGGGCGTGGGCAGCATCTTGGAGCAGGGGGGGAAGCGCTTGGATGGGCCAGACGTGGCCTGAGAGCATAAAGCAGGGGATGGCGAGGAATAGTAGCGTTTGGAATGGGGCGTAGCGGTCGCGGTAGAATTCGGCGAAGCAGACGCCAAGGGGGAACTGGGCGAGTAGGAAGGCGGCGAGGAAGGGGAAAAGTAGGCGGTAGTTGCCAGTGGGCCAGCCAAAGAGGGGGGAGAGGACGCCGAATACGAAGGCTAGACCTATGATGATGAAGAGCAAGTCGAAGAGAAAGAAGGCAATGTAGTCGATGAACCAATATGTTTTTCGAGCCTTTTGCGCAATAATTTCGTGCTCGCGCCGAAAGCCCATGATAAATCCGATGGCGATCCAAGTGAATTGTTGGAAAACAAGAAAGAATAGGACGGGGACTAAAAACGATGAGTAGGAGTAGCTTGGGTTTGAGAGTACGTGTTCGGAGATGTGGATAGGATCGAGGGTCACTTTTGCGGCACGGGGGCTGGTGTTGGGGAGTAGTTGGGCGTGATCCGCAGCGATGAGGCTGCTGCTTTGCAGCGTCGCGATTTGGATTCCTAGAAGGCTAGTGGCGTAGGTGAGCATATTGCTTGAGCTAGCGTAGACTTGGATATCGGCCAGTTCACGACGTTTGACGCGCTGTGAGAGGTCGGGGGGAAGCCAGATGACAGCGTCGAACTCTTTGGTTATGAGCTTATGTAAGGCGTCGTCGAGTTTTGCCTCGTATTTGATGGCGCGAGTATTTTGGTGCGAGTCAATGTTGAGTATAAGTTGGCGCGATATAGGAGAGTTATCGAGGTCGATGATGGCGACATTTCGTTCAATAACTTGTTCGTTTTTGTAAGTCAAAGAGATAAAAAGCGGGTAGATGAGGGGAACTGCGAGCAAAAAGACTAGGGGGAACTTTGCTTTTGCGCAGAACTTTGCTTCATCGATAAAGTTTAAGATGGGGTTGTGATTTTTGATGAAGTTTTTCATACGACCTCGCCTTGTTCGCCATGGACACGTTTTAGCCCTTTAAGAGCGCGCGAATGGGTGCTTCGTGTTTTCGGAAATATCATGTCGTAGGCAGCGATGGAGACGGCGATAATGATGAAGAAAAGCAGGCATTGTTGCAATAACAGCAAATTATATGCGGCAATATGCGTAAAATTAGCGTTAAAGTGCAGAACTGTTTGCAATGCGTGCAATACGGGGGTGGCGGGCATGAGGTGGGCGAAGATTCGCACATAGATGGGCATAGACTCAAGTGGCCAAGTTAGCCCTGAAACCATAAGTGTCATCATGGTTAGGAGGAGGCAGCCTTGCATGGCTAAGATTTTATTGTGGTAGAGTACGACGTTGAAGGCGGAAGCAAAAAGCTGCGTAGATAGCGTGAACAAAAGAATGGTCGGTAAAAACACGGCGAGCGGGCTTTTAAGCTCTATGTCGAGTAGGGGGTAGATGAGGTAGAGTAGGATGAGTGCGAAAACGACGCTCACTGTGTAAACCGCAAAAAGTCGTCCGAGGTAGAATAGGCGCTTTTGGCGGCGCGGTTTTGCGCTTTCGTTGGGGAGGGGGACTTGGAAACAGGCGCAAGTGAGGAGAACGCAAAAGAGGTAGATGCCAAAAAATGTGAGTATGGGGACGAGGTAGAAGGAGTAGAGTGTTAGCGCGTTGAATGGGCGTTCCACGTTAATGCTGATGGGTTGTACGGCGGGGATGATTTCGGCTTTGGGAACTCCGCGTTTTTGCAGCGCTATGGCTGCGACACCGTAGCTGCTTGTTTTAAGTACGTTGAGCAGCGTTTTGTTGACGTTTTTGGCTAAGAGGTATTGGCTCGCGTCTTCAAAGATGTAGATCGTAGCTTGCTCTTGGCTTTTGACGCGTCGACTGAGATCTTCAGGGATATAGACTAAAGCTGCGATTTGGCTTTGACGTAGCAATGTCTTGGCTTCATCTATAGTTTGTGCGCTCTCGTCGACGCGAAGATCGTTGCCAGCACTTAAAAATAATCGAATTTGGCGGCTCAGCGAGGAGTTGTCGTGATCGATGACAGCAACGGGTATTCCCGTAACGGTGTGCTGGCTAAAGATGTAGCAGATCGAGCCCATCGATAAGAAGAGCAGAAGAACTATAGCGAAGAATTTCGGTTTTCTAAAATATATTGCGGAAAATCCTAAAAACCCGCGAATAAAATTCGACACCCCACGACTCCTTAGTTCTTGCTCCCGAGTGCTAAATTCCAGCGCAACGTCATCCCAGGTCGCAGATTATCGATGGGTTTAGCTGGGCGCAGCTTTACTTCAAAGCTTTTGAGATCGAAGCGGTTGCGCTCCGAGGTTGCACGCCAGGTGGCAAAATCACCCATAACGGCAATATGTGAAACTTTGAACTCCGCGTGCTTTGCGAGCGCCGGGATATAGAGCTGAACGCTGTCACCGATTTTAAGATTTCGCAGATAATCCTCTCGAATGGCAAAACTTCCCCAACTGTCGTCAAGCACCACTAAAGAAAGGATGGGGTAGCCTGTGTTGGCAAGTTCGCCTTCGTGTAGGTAGATCTTGGCAACTTCTGCGTTGATGGGGGCTTTTTGTATGGCTTCTTCTTTGTAGACTTCAAGCTCCTCTACTACCGCCATTCCCTTTGCCACCAAGGCTTCCAGCGCTCTTAGCTCCTCGCCGCGCGCCCCGCTTACTACGGCTTCGTACTTCGCTTCCGCCATGGCAAGTTGGTTCTGGGCAAGATCGTGTTTAAAGACGGCTTCGTCGAACTTCGCCTGAGGCAACGCTCCTTCGTCGTACAACTTTGACATGCGGGCAAGCATTTTGGCGCTAATGTCAGCTTGTGCTTTAGCGGAATCTACTTGCCGCTTGAGCGCCGTTTTCTCTTGGGGGCGCGCGCCCTTACGCGCTAGCGCCAGCTGCGCTTGTGCGGCGTCGATCGAAGTTGTGGCTTGGCGAAGTTTTGCGTCAAGCTCATCGATCTTGAGCGAGACTAAATCGTCGCCTGCGAGAACGCGATCGCCTTCGCGAACGTAGAGTTGCTCAACGCGTCCTGGAACCTTCGATGCGATGTCTATCTCCGTCGCGTTGACTAGGCCAGTAACGATATTCTCGGCTTCACGCGTAGCGGAGATCCTAGAAAAATCTTCACAGGATAGCGCAACGGTGGCGAGTAAAATAAACCATAAAGACAGCAATACACGTTTTTTGTAGCCCGTTTGATGATACACAGAACTATAGTTTGACTTCATATCGTACTTCCCTAGTTTTCACTATACGCTTTATGTGAAAGGTGATTTTGAGCCGTTATAGCCATACCAACACTGGTCTCCAAGTTCGCTAGGGCGCGAAGGCTATTGATGCGCGCTTTCGCTAAATCTGCTTTGGACTTGGATAGCTTTGTGTGCATGGCCAAAACTTCGGTGCTCACGGATTCGCCCAAATCAAACTGAGCTTGTACTATGCGCAAGTTCTCTTGTGCGAGTTCTACGGATTTTTCTGCAAGTTCTTGACTTTGTAAAGCAGATTGGACGTTAAGGTAGTTTTTTTCTACCTCCAGATCGATTAAGCCACGACTCTCGCTGTCTTTTAGCTCGCTCTCGCGAAGTTTTAGCTTGGCTTCTTTGGATTTGTAATAAGCCTCTAGCCCGTCCCAGAACTTCCAATCCAGTGCGATACCGATGAAGGCTTGGTGTTCGGGCTGCATCTTAATCCCGTGCGCGTATTCATAGCGCCCAACGAGCGCGAGTTTTGGGACGTAATCGAGTATGGCGATTTTCGCTTCGCGCTCTTTGGCTTCGCGCGCGACTTCTAGCATCTTGAGTTCAGAGCGCTGCGCCTGCGCCTCTTCTTGGTATTCGTGTAGAGCGCGTAGTTTGAACTCTACGTTATGCGCTGCGTAGTCGCTAGCCACGACGGCGCTTCCAGGTTCAAGCTTTAGGGTGTGCGCTAGTTTCATAGCGGCTAGTCGGCGCGCTTCTTTCGCTAGCAGCGCGTCTTGCTCTGCCTTGAGTAGTTCGTACTCGGCTTCTAAAACGCTGGAGTGCGCAATAAGCCCCGCGCTTTCGTAGCGCCTAGCTTGTGCTAGATGCGCATCGATGGTCTGTACCGCTTCTTCGCTCAGTTCTACCATCACTTGGGCGTATGCCAAATTGAGGTAGTCCTCCGTGGTTAAGAGTTTCGCCGCGAGTTCTTCCTTGCTCTGTTCATGCGTTGCTAAGGTTTTGCCTAGCTTTGCAAGTTCTCCCGCTTGGTAGACCTGAAAAAGCGGCGTTAGCGGTTGAACGAGTTGTAGCCCGATAAGCGCCGTGAACTGCTCGCGTAAAACCAAGCCATCTTCAATGTTTTTGAGCGGTCCGAGCATGGGTTGAAGTATGGGTAATGCCATGGGAGGAACAGTCGATAGATCTAACGGTTCCTTCAAAATCTGAAGCCGCGATTCATCGTTCCAATACAGAAGCTTCGCATCCACCGAGAGAATCGGATGCCACTTCGCTTCGATGCTCTTGTACTTGACCTGCGCGAGCTCGGATTGGATAGCACTGCGCTCTTGCCAGCGACCTTGGGCATGGCTAAGCGATAGCGCATCCGACAGCGATAACTCTTGCGCTTGATTGGCGAAGGCCAAACTAGCTGTATGCGAAAAGTAAAAACACGAAACTAGCAGTGTGATGAGAAAATAGCGTTTATTTAGCATAACTTTTCTGCCCAAAAAATGGCTGCAACGATGCAACCAAGCACAATAACCGTTTGGTAGAAGCTTTTATTTCAACTAACTGGTTATAACTAAAAAAAATATTGATTTAAACGCTTTGTGCCTAAACAAGCGCTTGTTTAAGCAAAAAAAGTGAAAATAACTGCCTTTCGTGTCTTTAAATTTTTAACCACGAAAAACACGAAAATACACGAAAAATTCTTTTTTTTAGTCTTACTGAACCGACTTGATTTGTTATAGCCTTTCGCGGCTTTCGTGTTTTTCGTGGTAAAAAAGCTTTCGCGGCTTTCGTGTTTTTCGTGGTAAAAAGCTTTTCGTGGTTAAAAATAAGCCGTTTCTCACCGTGCAAAGCTCTAAATAATGCAAATTCACGCAAACAGAGGAGAGTTTGGCTTAATCTATTCTAAACAAATAGGAGTCTTGCGACACACTTTGTGCGTTCAAATTAACATCAGAGAGCATAAAATTCGATGAATAGTCGAAAGCTTTGGGTCCCATGCGATATGCGTTGATTTCGAGTTCCAAGGTGTTTTTGTCGTATTTAAGGCGAGAACCCGCTTTGGTGGGTTCGTAGTTTACGAGCACAGGGTAGTCGGGAGCGCTTTTATCGAGCTCGGGAATTCGCACTTCGTTGTGCGGCGACGGTACGTAGAGTTCCCAAAGTAGATGCGCTCTTGAAGCACCTATGCTGGTATCCAAAATCGCGTTGTAGCTAGGTGGAGTCATATAATTGATGCGCAAAATGGTCATGCTACAACTGGGATCGACACGCCAGGCGAGTCGACGATCTTGGAGTTTATTGCCAACGGCGTCCAAGGCGTCACTGCTCGGAGGCTTGGGGAGAACGAACTCTGGCAGTGGCATCCATGTTCTGGGATCGTCAAAGCCAATGACGGATTTTTGCTGCACCGTTTTGTTGTGGATCACTGTCGAAATTCCAGGTAGATCATAGCCTTTAACAGGATCTCGCCCGGCCAAACCAACGACGAGGGGTTCGGTTTTTAGCCCGAACTTTGCAAAACTTGGGTGCGAAAAATCGGGATAATGGACGCGAAGCGGATTGCTGAAATTCTCCAAGTTATAAGCTGAGTTGACATCAAAGAAGATAAAACCTTTGCCCGTATCGATAATCGGGAGCAGCAGCGCGTTTGGAAGCGCCTTTTGTGTAACTGGATCGATAGGTAGCGAGCTGATGTTAAGCTCATCTTGCGCTCCAGCGCGCAGATCGATGTCGAGCAAAATGCTCGTGTTCGTGATTTGCCCAGCCTCGACTTCGATCTCCTCTAGCCCTAAAGCTCTAGGCACAAACTTGAGCTGGGATGGGCTGTTTGTCGCTTCAAAAACACGCGACGCCTCCCCTGCAAGGGCGAAAATAATATATTTCCCAGGTTTTATTTGGGGAAGCGCGAAGCGCGACTCCTCGGGCTTAGACATGTTCGCGATCACGAGATTGGGTGGAATGGCTAAAAACTCCTGAATTGGCGTCAAGGAGCTAGGTGGCACTAAAATGGAAGCCGTGTTCATCGCACTTAAGGGGTAGTTGCGAACCGCTAGCTGAACGATAGCCACGTTCACCGTATCAAAAATATTGCTATTCGCCTTCGAGAACGGCTCTAAGCCACCTTCGCCGTTGAATCCCAAAACCGTACCCGTAATGTTGCCGCTTTCCTGTGTGTCGTCAGATAGTGCATCGCGTTTAGCGAGCACAAGTGAGATGTAGCGCGCGTCGACATGCATTAAGCTGACGTAGCGATACCCTTGCGCGCCGACCGTCACATTGACCTGCGAATTGAGGCGCGGGTCTTCTATCTTCACCCAGCCCTTCTCGTTTGTTTTCGCCAAAATCCGCTCCCCCGATGCTAAATCTACTTGAACAAAAGCGCCCGCAAAACCTGCTAAGTCCACATCTCCCCAGTCGAGGCTGTTTTCATCGATGGCCATCACGTAAAGAACGCCATCCATGCGTCCCGCATCCTTATACTGTGCCGGATTTATCCCCGGCTTGGCCAACTTGACTTTCTCGGTCACAGGATCAAGGGGGTCTGGATCGAGGGGGTCAGGTTCTTTTTTGGCTAGCCGAAGTTCGACGTTAATTTGTCGGCTAAGCAAACTCGCTTTGGGAAACAGTGGCTGGTACGAAACGCTTACACGCGCATTACCCTCAACCTCGCTTACTAATTCAAAGCCGTAAACACCCGGATTGATCTCTTCGACAACGCCCAAATCCCCCAAGCTCGTTTCTAGCTGCAGTTGCCGTTTCGCTAGTGGCTGCCCTCCCTTGCTTTGCAAAACAACAATAAAGTTCACTTTTACCTGCCGCAAACTTGCGCTGTTTTCGACGATTTTCACGCTTAATTGGGCGCCTGCATCTTCCCACGGGCTGGGGTCGAGCGAATCTATAATGCCATCGCCGTTGCTATCTGGATTGTGCGGGTTGGTTCCAAACAGCAGCTCTTGGCGGTCGCTCAAACCGTCGCCGTCACTATCCAGCCCCGCGTCCCGCTCAACGCACGCTAAAAGCACTAGCCCCAAGAGCAAAATGGCGCCTAAAATGCCCAAATTACCAAGCATCCAAGCGACTTGGCGCTTAGATACCGACTTTATTTCGCAGCCTATCAAGAGCTTTGCCATACACACTACTTATTCCTCCTTTTTGTAGGGGGAAGTTTCCCCCTCGCGCGGGCTTCCTCGCCAAATTCGCTAATGAGCGCATTATTTTGTGCGATGTATCGGCTATTCGCCAATCCATCGCACAAAATGCGCTCATTGCGCCTTTTTCTCGGCGATCCCGCGCTACCCCCTCGCCAGAGTACGTGCGAAGCTCCGACCTGTTGTGGGTAAAACCGTATGGAAGAGCCGAACAAGCGACGTGGGGGCGTTACGTGGGCTAGGGCCAGGGCAGCCGCAAAGTCTTGTTTCGCCAAAAACTGGACGGGGCGTCGCGGGGTGTCCCCGCGGAGGGGGTAGTGGCAAACCCGCGCACAGCGCGGGGTTGACACGTAGGGGGAAACTTCCCCCATAAAAAGAAAAACATCAACATTGAATGACTCAATGCTTTTTGAACACTTAAAGCTCAAAGGCAAAATAATAATAAAACTGCTCAAGGGCGTAGCCTAGTTTTAGCTCGGCGGCGCCTTCGCTCCTGTAAAAGCGTGATTTCAGCTTTTCGTTACTCTGCTCGTGATACCACTCGCCGTCCCGATGCGCGGGCTCAAAGTGGATGGGGAAGTCGTCGCTCGCGTTGGCTATCTGGACAGCCGTTGCACTTGTGTTAAGCGCAAGCGTCCATGTTTTATACATTTCGTCTTTGATTTTAATTTCATTTTCATGGGCTGCAACGACCGTGTGATTCATATAAGATAAGGCTGGCTCAAGCGCTGTTTCTTCTAAATTTCCCTGCATAGAAATATAGTAGTGCGCGCCGCTTTCGTCATGGATGATGCGGTCGCGGTAAGCATCGACATTGTCGAAAACTTCCAGAGCATCTTCAACGCTAGCGCTAAGCTGGCTTAGTTCGTTGATTTTATCCAAAACCTGGCATTGTAACGGCAAGTTTAAGTTATTGATAAGTAATTCTGCGGCTAAAAGTGCATGTTTGGGGTTAAAACTTCGGCTCAGGCTCCAGTTTGCGCTTTCGCTCGACGCGATAACTGGCGCTACAGCGACATCAGCTAAAAGATTGCGAATTTTTGCATTATTAATCTTTAGCTTAAATTTTTGTCCTATTTTGTAGCTCTTCTTTGCGGAAAAAGCACTGGCGCTATAGGCGAGTTCAGGGAAGGAATCTGTGAGCGCGCGCATTTCTTTGGAGCATTGGGCGCTAAGCTGGTAATTTGCCGCATCTACACCCAATATCTCTGCAAGCGCGATCCCAATTCTAGTGTAGTTGTCGATCAAAGAGCCTGTGTTTATGTAGCCAATCAGTAAATCGTTCTCCCCTTGAGCGCGGGAGCGTAGCTGTTGGCTAGTCAAGTGAATTTGGGCTGGCACAATGAGTTGTTGGAAGTTTCGCGTCTTTTGGGACATTTCCGAAAAAACGGTAGCCGTTACAACCGTTGCGCCAAAGTGAACGGCGAGTTTACCGCCCATGTGTCTGGATAGGGTGAAGATATGCCAGACGTCGTTGCCAAATTTGATGTACTCGATTTTAATTCCCGCGTCTTCAATATAGGGCAGCAACATGTCCTGCAGTTTTGCCCCGTCAGAGACTGCGAGTTTGAGTACAGGCAGGTCTTGGGCGAGGTAAAATACCATATCAAGGCTGTGCTCATGGTGGAATCCCATTTGCTTGAGTTTTTCAGCGTTAATTCCCCCTAAAGCAGCGACGGAAAATTCTAGCATTGCCAAGGCTAGCGGGTTTTTCTGAGTCTTTGCACTAGACTTTAGCTTGCGTAGTTTTGCGCGCAAGATCTCTGCTCCCTTTTGAATAAAACCCATGGCCTTTGGATCGTCGTAGCTTATTCTTGCCCATGTAGCCAATACGATAGGGCTATCGTTAGGAATAAATCGCAATAAGGCGTTATGCCCATCTCCTACAATAGCTTGGTAGTTGGCGTTAATGAAGTTTTCCTTTGTTTCTTGTGTATCCGCTTTGACGTTGGCAAGTTCAGCAATCATTCTGCGCTTTTCAGCGTCAGCTCCTTCATCAGTGGGCTGCGTGAGGATGATGACGTCTTGGGCATCTTTGTTATCGGCGCCTTCATCGGTGCTTGCTTCCTTTTTGCAGGAGCTGGCTAAGCATAAGAAAAGACACAGTGTGCAAAGGATAGCTTTATTCATCTTAAACTCCAGTGTAGCTGGCAAATTTTGCCAATTTCCTCATTGGCTAGCTTTTCAAGTTCATGTTAAAGCTGTTATGAAACTCTCATTCGTGCAGTAAGGCGCGCTCCCACAATTTTAGTCTTCGATTGCTCTAAAGACCTTTATGGGTGCGGCTTTACCCTTCACCGTCATCGGTGGTAGAGCGATGGTTTTAACTTTTCCCTGCAAACCAGCGTTAGCGTTCTCGTCGAGTAAAATTTCTCCTGCGGAGGCCGCAGAACAAAGTCTTGCACCGAGATTAACCGTGTCACCAATCACCGTGTAGCTCATCGCTTGTGTTGAGCCCATGTAGCCCGCAATCATCTCGCCGCTAGCGATACCGATACCGATGTGAATGGGCGCTTGAGCAAAGAGTCTGCGCTCATCGTTGAACTTGTCAAGGGCGCGCATCATATCGATGGCGCAGCGCGTGGCACGAAGTGCGTGGTCTTCCTTGGTCATGGATACACCCCAAACCGCCATGATCTCGTCACCGATAAACTTGTCGAGTATGCCCTCGTAATCAAAAATAATCTTTACCATGACTTCAAAAAACTCGTTGAGCATGGCAACGATTTCTTCTGGCAAAGAGCGTTCGGTCATCGAAGTGAAGCCGCGAATATCGGAGTAGAGGACGGTAGCAAAGTGTTTAGAGCCACTTTTTTTGAGCTGTAGTTTACCGTTGAGTACGTCGTCGACTAAGTGTGGCGAAATAATACGTCGTAGGTTGTCGCGCGCAATGATGTTTTTTTCGCGCTCTTGCATGAGTTGGCTATGTCGCAGGTTAAAAGCAGCTTGTCGCGCAAAACCCGTGAGGATTTGCAGATCTTTTTCGGTAAACGCACTCGTTAGTAGCTGCGTATCGAGATTGATAATACCTAAAACCTCGTTTTCGTATAGCAGCGGCACGCACATCGTGGAACGTATAGAATCGAGTATGATGGATTCAGAGGCATTAAAGCGCTGATCCAGCATAGCGTCGCTCGAAAGTAGCGCTGTCTTCTCGTTCATCACCTCATCGAGTATGGTCTGAGAGAGGCGAATATCGCGAATTTGGCGTCCGCGCCTATCGATGGCGACGCGCACTTGCATCTGTCCGTTATCGTCGCGCAAAAGTATCGCGCAACGATCGGCGACAAAGACCTGAAATGCTTTGTCTACAATGATTCTGAGTAGCTTATCCATCTCAAAGACGAAGAAGCTTTCGTTAGATATTTCGGCGGCGATGCGCAGCTTCTCGTAGTCGCGCCGCAGCATCTCTTGGTCTTGAATTTCGGATTCGGGGAGGAAACGCGTTTGCGCAAGCTGCATGCGGTGTTGCACCGCAGCGTTTGGCGTGGTTTTGGGAAGCTCCGTTTTGTGCTGCTCTACGGGCGCAAGCTCGACAGCGCTTCTTTGCCCGCTGATGCGTGGGCGCAAAATGACGCTGGATTGGGCGCTGCGCTTAGCAGAGCCATCATCTTGAAAGCGTAGAATATAAGAGCCTAGAGTGATTTCGTCGCCATCTTTAAGCGGTTCTGCCTGCTCAATACGCTCACCGTTGAGTATTGTGCCGTTGCGGCTTCCTACATCTTGTAAATAATATAGCCCCGTATCACCGCGGTAAATCTCAGCGTGCTCTTTGCTTACAATGCGGTCTAGGATTTGCAAATCCTGCATCGGGTGGCGCCCAATGGAGTTTTTCTCCTTGAGCGTGAACTCGATCCACTCACCCGTAGAACTGTAAAAAACGATTTTAGGCATCTTTGCCCTTGCTAAAATAGTCTATGCTAGCTCCTTCATAGACGCTAGCGCTGCTGAAGCTTTTAGCCTTTTTTTGATACCTTAGCAACAGCCCGCTCTTTATATACGCACGTGGCATTCACTACGTAGCCGAGAGCCGCTCAATCTTTGCACCGAGTGCTCGCATCTTTTCGTCTACGCGCTCATAACCGCGGTCGATATGTCGGACGTTATATATTGTCGACTCGCCTTCGGCACACAGCGCTGCAATGAGTAGAGCCATACCCGCGCGGACGTCGGGGCTCTCAAGGCGCGCGCCGTAGAGCTTGTTTTTGCCAACCGAAACGATGCGGTGGGGGTCGCATAATATAATTTGAGCGCCCATGGCAACCAAGCTATCGACAAAGAACATGCGCCCCTCAAACATTTTTTCGAAAAAGATAACTGTTCCCGTGCACTGGGTCGCTACAGTGATAGCAATGCTCATGAGGTCAGTGGGGAAGGCTGGCCATGGGGCATCATCGATCTTGGGGATCGCGTTGTGCAGATCACTGCGGATTCGCATTTCTTGATCCGCGGGGACAATGATGCTGTCATTTTGCAGTTTAACGCTAATGCCAAGTTTTTCGAAGACCATCAAAATCATACGCATATCGGACGCGCGTACACCAGTTATCGTAATCTCTGAGCCTGTGACCGCTGCTAAACCGATATAAGAGCCCACTTCAAGGTAATCGGGTCCAATAGTGTGCTCCGTCCCGTGTAAACCACCCGTTCCGTGTATGGTTAGCGTGTTGGCACCGACACCCACAATATGTGCTCCCATGCGGTTGAGCATATTACACAAACCTTCTACGTGGGGTTCGCAGGCGACGTTTCGTAAAACAGTTTCGCCGCGCGCTAAGACTGCCGCCATAATCGCGTTTTCGGTTCCCGTTACTGAGGGTTCATCAAAAAATATGTCGTTCCCTCGCAAGCACTTAGTGCTCAAGCCGTAGGCATCGCCGACTTCGATCTGCGCGCCCAAGCCTTGGAAGGCCAAAAAGTGCGTATCAAGGCGTCGCCGTCCAATGACGTCGCCACCAGGTGGCGGCATGTGCACCTTGCGATGTCGCGCGAGCATAGGGCCAGCAAACAAAATCGAAGCTCGTACTTGGCGACAGAGTTCCTGCGACAAAACGGTTTTGTGTATGCCTGAACCACAAATCCTAACGCTATGATCCGAAATAAAATCTGCCTCCCCCCCGATGTCGCGTATAATCTCAAGCATGACCTCCACATCTTTGATGCGAGGGACGTTGTTGAGTATGACTTCGTCATCCGTCATGATACTTGCAGCGATGCAGGGTAGAACCTCGTTCTTATTACCACCGGGATGCACCGTACCGCTTAAGCGCTGGCCACCTTCAATTACAAATTTTTCCATCATAGTTTCCCTTCGTTGCAACGAATTCCCTTGTTGCAAATCGCCAGCATACTGCCACAAATAGCGATTGGGTTCAATAAGATAGAAACTAGAGGCGAGTACGTAGGAATAGCCTTCGCGCTGTGTGCAGCTCTAAAAGACGGGTCTGGGCTGCATTCGCAGTCGCTAGCTTGTAAGTATATTCGCGCGGCGAACATGGTAGCTGAAACAGCAAATTAAATATTGGGATGAAAAGACTTCGAAATGCTAAGTTTGGGTGTATGTATAAGTATGCTTGTACTTATTGTATCCTCGCTGCCTTTGACGTGAGCAGTAAAAGTTAAAGTATAAGAAATTCTAGGCAATAACACTCCGCTCTGAACAGAAAAATCAAAACTTAAAGTCGAAATACCATCCTTAAACACGAGTGTAGGATCTTGTATTAGAGCTTGTATTTGTCCATTGCTTGTATTTTCAATGCTAATCTCATACTCTGGATTGTATACAGGATAGTTTAATTGTATTTCGACTTGTGAGTGTTCTCTAGGTTCCATTGCAGCATGTTTTGCCTTGAAACTAAGAATTTTGATTTCTTTACACTCATTGTCCCCCCATGGACAAGTGTAATTAACTGGACAGCGTTGACATGAAGGGTTTTCCGTACCACACAACAAACCGTAGGCACATGTGTTGGGGCATTCATCACTGAGAATGAGTTTTTGCACGATGGCAGCATATCTGCGGGTGGGAGTTCCTGTAAAAGCTCTGAGCTTACAAAACTCGGCGCGAGTGTTGGCTGGGTAGGAAAGTGTAACCTTTGCAGATTCTATATTTTCTACAAAACCGACTTTTGCGAGCTTTGTAGTAGGAGTTTTAAAATAACAAGGACCAGAAACTAGCTCTACATATCCTTGATTATCATTTTCTTTTGTAACTGTAGCTGGATGTTTGAGGCGAAGTTCTAAGTCTACGCACTTTGAATCCATTTGCGCATTTAAACAAGAAGTAAAACATGTATTTTTAGGATAAATAGCATGTATTGCATTACGCTTTTTTGTGCAAATATCGCCTTCTTGATGATATGTACATAGACACTCTTCATCTTTAAAACACTGCTCCGTATAGCTCTTAGTAAGCTTTCTATTTGTATATTCTACTTCTACGCCAAAGGTTTTGTTCGGACTGCATGCTGAAACTTGAGGCTTGTTCGAAATATATTGCCTTGAAAAGCAGATTCCCTCGTCAAAAGTGACAGGTAAACACAAGCCCATACAGTTTTTTATAATACGGTCTGGATTACATTTTTCAAAGCTTACAAGAACATCATCACCGCACATGTTAAGGCAAGTCTGGTTCGGCGATGTCGTTATGCAGTTTCTGGGGTAACAATCTGCTGTTCCATCTATAATCTCGCAAACGGCATCATCTTCACAAGGAATTTCGTTCACAAAGCCGTTCTCAATACGAATAATACTTTGTTTGTCGTGACTACAAGAAACAGTGACGGGTCTAGCATTGCATTCAGCCTTGAACGCATCGTATTGAACGCAAGATGAATCAATGCAAGTCTCGTCCAGTACCCACTCACCTTTATCACAACGCTCTATAATGGTATTGTTTTTGGAGCAGCGAACTACGTTTTGCACACATTTTGGCAGAGCACATACGATGGAGTTTGCCAGAGTTTGACAATACTCTTTCTGTCCACATTGTTTTATACCCCACTGTTGTTTGCTGCAATATAGAGCGCTAGCAAGATCATCTGAGCAGTATACATGAGCACAATTGCAGAAGTCCTCTGCTTTGCACGTCTTATTGCTAGAGCCATCGCTGCAATTTACCAGATCTTGCCATCCTTCGGCATTATGGATTTGTATGCGCTTCTCATCTTCAAGACATCGAATCTCGCCTTTTTGCTCAGACTGCTCTACACAGCCTGCTCCGCCTTTTAGTAAAGTACATTTCTTACCATCGTCACATTGTTGATCTATCCAAAGCCCATTAATACAGCTACGCAGTAAACCGTTATTGCATTGCGCTGCTTCATTATCATTGCACTCTTTCTCTGGTTCAGGATCTACAGGAGTAGGCTCAATAATCGGCAGATCATTTATTAACGTAAATTCGTTGGAGCAGGCTAATAATAAAGCGCAAAAAGCTACGCCAAGAATAATGCGTTGGCCGTTCATATAAGGCAACTCCTAATTTAAGAAAATATACGATTCGGAATTAGCGGAGTATTGCAGTCATATGCTTACAATCGCCCTTGCAAAACATAGAACATTGCAATCATTTAACAAGATCTGCTTTCGCTCTCGTTATTCACAGTCTGCTTAATAAAGCTCGGATTCGTGGAAAAAGAGTTGTATTAGGGCAAGAAAGAACTGGCGAGCATACAAAATATAAGCCCATAAAATCGACGTTTTGACACAAAAATAAAGTTCTAAGAGCGATAGCCCTTAGACGCGGCGTGGGGCTAGCGCCACACCCATAAATCAGAGCTTGCTAAAGTTTATGACTTGCCATTGTAGGGGGCTCTGTGTATTATCGCGCGCGGCGGAGGTGTTTGATGCGATTTGGCATTTTTTCGGATATACATAGTAATTTGAGCGCGCTAAAGGTCGTACTAGACTTCTATCGCGATAACCCTTGTGATGAGTATTTGTGCTTAGGCGACGTTGTTGGCTACGGCCCCCAGCCCGATGAATGCTGCAACATCGTTCGTGACTTTGCCGATATCACGATTTTGGGTAATCACGATGCCGCGGTTTGTTCGCGTATGAATTATTCCTACTACTACGACGCCGCACGAAACGTTCTAGACTACCATTCGCGTATTTTATCGGTGGACGCGATGCAGTGGCTGCATTCCTTGCCCTATTCCCACAAACACGAAGCAGGCTTTACCCTCTGTCACGGATCGCCCATTCACGAAGAAGATTTCAACTATATCTTTGCCATAGACCAAGCACAGCATCTTGTGCAGTACTTTGATGAACTCGATCACGTCACTTTTATCGGACACTCCCACTTAACAAAGAGCTTCGCCCTTACTCGCCAAGCCGCCAAAGACGTGTCGGCAAACAAAATTACTTTCGAGCCCGATATGAAGTATTTCGTCACTGTTGGCTCCGTAGGTCAACCACGCGATTACGATAACCGTGCTTGTTGCACCATTTTCGACTCCGAAGAAAAATCAGTCGAGTTTTTTCGCCTAAAATATGACGTCGAAGATACCATGAAACGTGTTTTTGACTCGGAGATAGCCTATAGTTTCGGAAAACGACTTTTTTTGGGTATCTAATGCCTCCCCATAGCCCTTTCGTGTCTTTAAATTTTTAACCACGAAAAACACGAAAATACACGAAAAATTTCTTTTTTAGTCTTACAGAACCGACTTGATTTGTTATAGCCTTTCGTGCCTTTCGTGTCTTTAAATTTTTACCACGAAAAACACGAAAATACACGAAAACTTCTTTT
>Ga0265293_10004947_pt1 | contig 22854 bp, 16 predicted proteins | sample Munlanlewell138R_FD_192505 | JGI IMG/M metagenome (GOLD analysis project Ga0265293, IMG submission 192505) | Leachate microbial communities from a municipal landfill in Southern Ontario, Canada - Leachate well 138R | ecosystem: Engineered > Solid waste > Landfill > Unclassified | place: Canada... | reverse complement strand
AGTTAGACGGTAGCGCACATAGTCCTTCGGGAGCACCAAGTAGCGAACTTTGGCGAAGTTTTCTGGCTCATGATTTCTAAGCCAGACGAGCTTGGGTAGGGTGAATCCTTCCAAAACAGGATTGCACACTTCCTCAAGGAGGACCTGGCGGCCCACTTTTTCCTCGATATAACGGCATTCAGCACTTGTGCGCACATCATTCCAGAGTATCGCCGGTCTGATCACTTCGCATTGATCATCTAGAAAGACCGAGCTGTGCATCTGGCCAGAGAGGCCTATTCCTAGAATCGACTCTCCGGTCACATCGAATTTCGCCAACACACCTTTTATGGCTGCAGTGGTTGCCTGCCACATATCCTCCGGGTTTTGCTCAGACCAACCGGGGCGCGGCGTGAAGAACGGATACTCCGTCGTAAAACTTCCTACCACATCACCATCCGTACTCAGCAGCAAAGCCTTTACTGCAGAGGTTCCAATATCAAGTCCTAAAAGATAATTCATCTTGCTACCCTTTCTATGCTTCCAAGATATAACGGTTTAACACAGCTTCGAGATACTCTTGACGTCCTGAACTGTGCGTAATCTGATCGTGATCTAAGGCATAACGGCTCAGCTCTTCAAATCCAACCTTACCCTGGATGATTTGCTCGCCAATACCCGAACGATAACTGCTATAGCGATCGGCTACGAAATCTTCAAATACTCCATCGGTCAAGAGGCGGTCTGCCACGATGAGGCCGTGGGCAAAGGCGTCCATACCTGCAATGTGCGAGTAGAACAGATCGATGGGCTCAAAGGAACCTCTGCGAACTTTGGCGTCAAAGTTTAGGCCACCTGGTGCCAAGCCACCATTGAGCAGAATTTCATACATAGCCAGTGATGTGGTATAAACATTCGTGGGGAACTGGTCTGTATCCCAGCCCAACAGCTCATCACCCTGGTTAGCGTCTACGCTACCCAAGAGTCCATTTACTCTGGCCAAACGTAGCTCATGTTGGAAGGTATGGCCAGCGAGGGTAGCATGGTTGGCTTCAATGTTAACCTTGAAATCCTTGTCTAAATCATAGGTACGTAAGAAGCCCAACACAGTCGCTACGTCAAAGTCATACTGGTGCTTTGTGGGCTCCTTCGGCTTAGGTTCAATGAGGAATTGACCCTTAAAGCCAATCTTCTTGGCATAGTCCACAGCCATATGCAAGAAGCGGGCAAGATTGTCTAACTCCAGCTTCAGATCTGTGTTGAGAAGCGTCTCGTAGCCCTCACGGCCACCCCAGAATACATAGTTTTCGCCACCGAGATCCTTGGTAATCTCCATGCTCTTCTTAACACGGGCCGCTGAATAAGCGAATACATCAGCATTGGGAGAGGTTGCAGCGCCATGCATAAACCTAGGATGAGAGAAGAGGTTGGTTGTTCCCCAGAGCAACTTCTTACCCGTTTTGTCCATGAGTTCCTTGGTCAACTGAGCTATCTCGTCTAGATTTGCAAAGGTCTCCTTCAGAGTGGCACCTTCAGGGGCAATGTCTACATCGTGGAAGCAGAAGAAGGGAATCTGCATCTTCTCCATGAACTCAAAGGCCGCATAGACCCTTGCCTTGGCAATAGCCATGGGATCAGTCAGGTTATCCCAAGGTCTGATAGCCGAACCGGAACCAAACATGTCAACCCCGGTTGCCACAAATGTGTGCCAATAAGCCACTGAAAAGCGTAGATGCTCTTCCATGGTCTTGTCTCCAATAACCCGCTTCGGATCGTAATAACGAAACGCTAGGGGATTGTCTGTCTTCTTACCCTCGTACAATACTTTTTCTACTTCTGGAAAATACACTGTCATGATGAAACCTCCTGTCCTATTTGTTTGATTAGGATTCTACAGATGCCTGACTCTCCACACCTCTCTTACCGAAGCGTGGAATATTGAAAGGCAACTTGTTCTTACTAATAGCATCAGCGGCTACGGCAACAAGGAGAACTAAACCTTTGACCACCTGTTGCACATTAGAGCTAATGCCCATAATGGACATGCCATTATTCAAAACACCCATAAATAGTGCGCCAATCAGGGTTCCTCCCACTGTCCCAACGCCACCGTAGGCACTGGCTCCACCAAGGAAACAAGAACCAATGGCATCTAACTCGAAGGATTGGCCGGCTTGGGGCGAAGCGGAGTTTAACCGGGCTGCAAAGACAATTCCTGCTACCGCTGCCAGAAAGGCCATGTTCACATAGGCCAAGAAGAGCAGACGTTTTGTCTTAACACCAGAGAGCCTCGCTGCTTTCTCATTGCCACCCAAAGCATAAAGATGGCGCCCCATTACTGTGTGGCTTGTAAAGTAACTGTAGGCCAGCAAGACAATCCCCACAATAATTAGGACCATAGGAATACCCCGATATGAAGCCAGGATGTAGAAGAGCCAGATTACGGCAGGAGAGGTCACTGCCATTTTGACGATGAGAGCCCAGACTCCTTCCACCACATATCCCTTATTCTTGCGTCCCAGATAACCCACAACCTGCGTCACGCAGTAGATGATGGCTATCAGGATACCCACTAGAAGTGACGTCGTGTTACGAACCCCAAAAAGTTCGAGAGACGGAAATAGGTCAAGCACATAGCCCGTCGAGTAACCAAGGTAAGCTGGTGGGAACGGTGCTAGAGTCAAACCATTTAGCACAATGAGCGTCAATCCACGGAACACCAACATACCAGAAAGTGTCACGATAAAGGCTGGAATGCGCATATAGGCTATCCAAAAACCTTGCCACATGCCAATCAATATACCTATACCCAGACACAGCAGAATAGAAAGGTGTGGGTTCCATCCCCAGGTGATGATGAAGGTTCCTGCACAGGCGCCAACAAGGGCCACCACAGATCCTACGGATAGGTCGATGTTACCACCGGTTAAGATACAAAGCAACATACCAACAGCCAAAATGACTACATAAGCGTTCTGGAAAATCAGATTTGATACGTTCATGGGCTTGAGCAAGACGCCTTTGGTCAAGACTTGAAAAGCAATCACAAGTGCCACTAAGGCTACGAGCATCATATATTGCTTCAAGTTGTTCCGAAATGTCGTTCGCATACTATTCATGCCCCGATCTCTCCTTTGCTATCTTGCATGATGCGATTCATGATGATCTCCTGCGTCGCCTCTTCGGCCAAGAACTCGCCGATGATTCTCCCTTGGTTCATCACATAGATACGATCGCACATGCCAAGAATCTCTGTCAACTCTGAGGAAATAAAGAGAGCTGACTTGCCTTCTTCCACAAGCTCATTGATAATCTGGTAGATCTCATATTTGGCACCCACATCAACACCACGAGTCGGTTCATCAAGGAGCAATACATCTGGTTGAGAGAAGATCCATTTTCCAAGGAGTACTTTTTGCTGATTACCACCTGATAGGTTTTCTACTAACTGTCCTACACTCGGCGTTTTTATATCGAGGGATTCTCGGTAATGATCCGCTGTCTTCCGTTCTAGATCCTTGTCGATTCGCATGCCTTGCGACACGAAATCCATGCGGGGTAGTGTAATATTGTGCACGATGGAGTTGCTCAAAATCAAGCCGCTTCCCTTGCGGTCTTCGGTCACGTAAGCAATATTCGCTCGAATCGCATCGGGTACAGAATTGAGTTCAAGGAGGACCCCGTCCTTGTAGATCTTGCCGGAGGCCTTCGTACCATAGGCCTGACCGAAGATGGATAGAGCCAGTTCGCTCCGGCCAGCACCAATAAGACCATAAATCCCTACGACTTCACCCTTATGCAGCTTTAAGGATACATTGTCCACAACTTTCCGATCGGGAAACAGCTCATGGTAGACAGTAAAATCCTTGACCTCTAGGGCTATCTCATCTTGGACTTTCCTTGAGCGGGCCGGATAACGCTCTGTCATCTCCCGACCAACCATCCCTTTCACAATACGTTCCTCAGGGATTTCCGCGGACTGATTGTCTAGGGTCTCCACGGTAGAACCGTCACGCAAGATAGTAATGCGATCAGCGCAATACGAGATCTCGTTTAATTTATGAGAAATAATAATAGAAGTAACACCTTGCTCCTGGAGTCGAAGTAGCAAATCCAACACGTTCTTAGAATCACTCTCGTTTAAACTTGATGTTGGCTCATCCAGAATTAAGAGGCGAACATTCTTCGCCAGGGCTTTTGCGATCTCAATTAACTGCTGTTTTCCTACGCTGATATCCTTTACAAGCGTATGAGGATTCTCCTGGAGACCTACAATGCGCATATACTCTTCGGCCTTTTGGTGTGTCTTGTGCCAATCAATGCGCCCTCGTCTTTGTTGTTCATTGCCAAGAAACATATTTTCACCAATGGACAAGTAGGGCACCAAAGCCAACTCTTGGTGAATAATGACGATGCCTAGGCGCTCCGAGTCCTTAATTCCTTGGTGACGACAAAGTTGGCCATCAAAGAAAACATCCCCAGAATAGGAACCATAAGGATAGACACCACTTAAGACATTCATCAACGTGGATTTTCCTGCGCCGTTTTCTCCCACTACAGCATGGATTTCTCCTTCGTTGACGGTAATATTGACGTTATCCAAGGCCTTAACACCAGGAAACTCCTTCGTGATGGAACGCATCTCTAGTAGTTTCTTCGTCACACGTCTCATCCTCCTACTTCCAAGGGGCGGATGGGATGATCCCACCCGCCTGTTCAACGGTTACATTCTAGAGGCCTAGTTGCTCAGCAGTATAGTAGCCACTTTCAATCAGTAGCTCATAGTAGTTGTTGATATCAGCAAAGACTGGTGCGCTGAGGTAGGTTGGGACTACTTTCACGCCATTGTCATAGGTCTCTGTGTCATTGATAGGTGGTTCTTCGCCGCTCAGGATGGCCTGCACCATGGCGACAACGTTGGCCGCTAGGGTACGGGTATCCTTAAAGATGGACATCGATTGACGGCCAGCGAGAATGTTCTTCATGTTGGCAACGTCACAGTCTTGACCAGTAATAATCGGGAACTCTTCGAACCCTGCGTTAACCAAGGAGTTGGTTACACCTAGGGCTGTGGAGTCGTTGGAGCAAAGTACTGCATCAAGTTTGGTTCCGTCGGAGTAATTGGCTGCAATCAGGTTATCCATACGAGCCTGGGCTCTTTCGGAGGACCAAGCCATGGTTGCCACAGATTCAAAAGCAATCTGGCCAGATGGAACTCTAACGATGCCGCTCTCGATATAAGGAGCAATGGCGTCGTAGGCACCTTGATAGAAATAGCGGGCGTTGTTATCGTCTGCAGATCCACCAGTGATCTCGATATTTACTGGGTCTGTGCGTGTAGCTAGTTCTAGTTTCTCTACAAGATATTCACCTTGGATGGTACCAACCATGTAGTTGTCGAAGGTTGCATAATAGGAAACAGCATCGGTTTCCATGATGAGACGGTCATAAGCAATGACAGGTATGCCTTCGTCTTTAGCTACTGCCAGAACAGTACCTAAGGAAGAACCATCGATAGAAGCAATAACAAGGATGTTGGCTCCATTAAGAATCATGTTCTCAATCTGGGATACCTGAAGCGCTACATCGTTGTTCGCATATTGGAGGTCCACAACATAACCAGCTTCTTCAAGCATCGCTTTCATGTTGGCTCCATCTTGGTTCCAGCGCTGGAGACTTTGGGTTGGCATAGCGACGCCAACTCTTACAGCCGCCGAAGCTGCGGATCCAAATGCTAGAACAGTCACTAATAAAACAACCAGTAGAATTCTCTTCATGTCTTTGTTAACCCCTTCCAAATATCGAATATTTGTAATCGGTACACTACACATCGAGCATGAAACGATAAACCCTAACTACAAAACATCCCAACTACCTAAAGCGACCAAGACAAACTTTGAGCACCGCCCCCTTTCCCCTTATCCCAGATTAGTTCAATGTAATAGTATCTGCATTCAACCTGCCATCAGGTTGCTCCAAAAGCGTGTCTAAGAGCAAAGCTATACAACCCATCAGCGCAACCTCATCACCAAGATGCGTCGGAGCTAGACACACCTTCTCCGATGGGATTTGCAGACTACGCTCCTTGACTACCCTTCGTATCTCCTCGAGCACTACATCAGATGAGGCCACCTGTCCACCCAGAATGACCATATCGGGGTTCAATCCGTTGACAATATTAGCAATACCAATTCCCAAATACCAACCCGTTTCCCTGAGAATGTCCTTTGCAGTCGCATCTCCCTGGTTGGCAGCCTGGACAATATCCTCCACTGTTAAGCGGCCATTCTCCGCTAGAGATGTGTGGGCAAGAAATGAGTCTTTGGAACGTCTCAAGGCCTCGGTTGCACGGAACAGAATCGCCTGTTCATCACTGTAGACTTCCCAGCAACCACGACTACCACACGAGCAGACTGGACCCTTAGGGTTAATCGACATATGCCCTAGCTCACCAGCACTGCCGCTCACGCCAAGGAGTAGTGTTCGATCATTTACAATTCCGCACCCTAATCCTCCTTTGACGGAAACGAAGACAAGTACCCGAGCGTCTTTACCCAGCCCAAACCATTTCTCTGCCATGGCTGCAAGCATGGCCTCGTTGGAGACCAAGACAGGTAGATCTAGGTTTCGTTCCAAACCTTCAGCAAGGGCAACATCACGCCACCGTAGATTGGGTGCAAAGGTCACCACCCTGCGGTTCAAGTCGACTTGACCTGGAACGGCTACGCCAATTCCCAGCACATCTTCTCTCTCAATACCTTGTTCTTCAAGGAGCCTGCGAATCGTGTTTACACAAAGATCCAACACATAATCATAGTCTGTTGTACGAAACTCCACCCGGCTCTGGACCAGAACCTCGCCCACAAGGGTCGTAATCGATACAGCGACCCAACTCACATCAATCTCCACAGCAACAAGGTAAAACCGAAGGGGATTTACCTCCAGTTGAACGGGTGGTCGCCCCCTTGATATACTGTCTGATCCCACTTCCCAGATAAACTCCCTATCCAGCAGTTCTCTGACTGTCTCTGATACGGTAGCTCGACTTAACCCCGTAATATCCGCTAACTCGGAACGGGAGATTCGACCATGTTCACGAATCGTGCAAAATGTCCTCACACAGTTCACCCGTCTGAGATATGCACTGTCAAACTTGCTCGTCTTTGTCACGCAGCAGACTCCTATCTTTCCAAGCAGCTGCCTAGGCCAACTATGCAGCTGTATTATTTCGAGTGTCAAATTAACTATTTGACAAACTCCCCCAATTCCCTTCCCATTTCCGAATTATTTCCAAATTTAATGAACGGGATGTAAAGAGGAAGTTTGCCGGGGAAGTATACGCTAGCGATAGGCTCTTTCCATGATTTCGATTGTCTCATCTAAAGAGAGAGTGTACCTATCCATTTCAAACAGTCCACCCATGGTCTCCCGGGCATTGACCGCAAGCTTCGGAATATCCCCAGATTGGATGCCCCAATCCGACATCTTCAAATCCGCCACGCCGCACTTTTCCTTCAATGTCTGTAAAGCTCCCAAGAAGGCTTGGGGGTGCTGCTCTTTTGGAACAGACTCCACATCAACACCCATGGCTTTGGCGAGCCTCGTGAAACGTTCTGGTATCTTCGTACCGAAGAAGGAGAAATACGCCTCAGACAACAAGATCAAACCGGCCCCATGGGGAAGCTCAGGGTAGAAGGCACTTAACGCGTGTTCCATGGAGTGTTCCGATGTGCAACTTGATTCCGTCTGGACAAAACCAGCAAACGTATTCGCCAGAGCAACATTGGTACGTGCCTCTAGGTTCCCCCCATTAGTCACACACTCCGGTAAGTACTTGTTAACAAGCTCAATGGAGCGTAAGGCATACATATCGCTAATGGGAGTCGCGACATTGGCAATATAGCCTTCAAGGGAGTGGAACAATGCATCGAAACCTTGATAGGCTGTAAGTTTAGGCGGAACAGAGAGCATTAGCTCAGGATCCACCACTGAAAGGGCAGGAAACGTGTACTGATTACCGAAGCCGATCTTCTCCTTGGTATCCTCGTTGGTAATCACGGTCCAGGGATCTGCCTCCGTGCCAGTTCCGGCCGTAGTCGTGATGGCCACAACGGGCAACGGAGCGTTGGGAATCGGTTGGCCCTTAGCTGTTCCACCGCCAACATAATCCCAGTAATCTCCTTCATTTCTAGCCATGATGGCAATACTCTTGGCAGAATCAATGCTACTTCCTCCACCAAGACCGATGATAAAATCACAATTCTCCTCTTTACAGAGTGCTGCCCCTTCCATCACATGGGTCTTGATGGGATTAGGCAGTATCTTGTCAAAAACGGCGTAGGCAATACCCTTCTCCTCTAATATCCCTTGTAGACGTTGGAGGTAGCCAAACTTCCGCATGGAGCTCCCAGCGGAAATGACGATTAGGGCTTTTGTACCTGGAAGATCCTCCTTAATTAGTTCACCAAGTTTTCCTGGGCCAAAAAGAATCTTTGTAGGCATGTAATAGGTAAAATGCATCGAACTCCCCCTTCTAATATCGTAGTCGCTAAAGCAATCAAGTATGTTATCCGCAAGTTGATCGAATGTTATCTTCGACCCCTAATATGGGGAATCCTTCCAGAATTGTCAGGTAACCCAAAGCAAAAGACACCAGCCATAGAATGGTTGGTGCCTTCGTATTTGTTTATTCCTTATGCTTTGGCTCTCTTGCGAGTTGTGATATCAAAGGCTACCGCCAAAACAAAGATGGCGCCCTTTACGACATACTGGAAGGAAATATCCACTCCGAGTAAGTTCATACCGTTGGTCAAGGACATGATCACCAGCGCACCAATGATGGTGTTGGTCACCCTGCCCACACCGCCGCCAACAGATACACCGCCGATATAGCTAGAAGCAATCGCGTCGAGCTCGAAGCCCAAACCCGCTGTGGGAGTTGCCGAAGCTAGACGAGAGGTATAGAGCATACCAGCAAGTGCAGCCATGAGGCCCATGGAGGAAAAGACCAGGAACGTAACGCGGTTGACCTTAATTCCAGAGAGCTCTGCCGCTTCAGCGTTGCCGCCGATGGCATAAACATGCCGACCGAAGCGAGTTTTCGTCAGGACGAAATTATAGATAAGCAGTACAACTGTGACAATAACAGCTGTCCAAGGAATGCCGCGATACGAGGCCATAATCCAAGTAATGACCATGATTATGACTGATAACGCAACTTGCTTAACAGCGAAAATTGTTGGCGAGTTCGTCTTGAACTGATAGCGGATGAGGCTTTGGCGATGACGGACTTGGGAGAATATCATAGCCGCCACCAGGCCAATTCCAACAAGCATCGTTAGTAAATGAAAGTCGAAGTTTGCGCCCCAGGGAAGATCGGGAATGTATCCATTGGAAAGCTGGAGAAAGACTCGATCCCTTACGATAATTGTCCCCGTTCCTGCGGTGACCATCGAAAGCAGTCCTCTAAACATAAACATGCCCGCTAATGTCGTGACAAAGGCTGGAACTTGGATTTTCGTTACCAGAAAACCTTGATACACTCCAACTAATACCCCGCAAGCCAAGACGGTGGGGATAACCAACCACACATTCCAGCCATTGGAGAGCAATATGGCTGCAACTGCCCCCAAGAATCCCGCTACAAACCCGATAGACAGGTCAATATGCTTAATGATCAAAATTAAAGTCATACCAATGGCAAGTACTGCCACATAACCTGTTTGGTTCACTAAATTGATCAGGTTTCTGGAAGAGATGAACAAGCCCTTCGTTGTAATGGTGAAGATCAAGAAGATGACTGCCAAGGCGATATACATGGCATAATCACGAATATTACTAACGAATAGCGAACGCACCTCAGCAGCGAGGCTTTCTTTCTTTTGCCCAGAACCCATCACTTTTTCCGTTCTCATCAGACCGCCTCCTCCACTGTTTTTGTCGCCATAGCCATGATCTTCTCTTCCGTCGCATCTTTGGCATCGATTTCCCCTGTAATGGTTCCCTCCGACATAATATAGATGCGATCACTCATGCCTATGACTTCCAAGAGTTCACTGGAAATCATGATTATACTGATACCCTCCGCCACAAGCTGGTTCATTAAGCTGTAGATCTCGAATTTGGCACCAACGTCAATACCTCTGGTAGGCTCATCCAAAATCAACACACTCGGTTCTGCAAAGAGCCATTTGGCCAACGAGGTCTTTTGTTGGTTACCACCAGACAGTGTGTTCACCTTTACTTCGACGCTCTGGGTTCGAATGTCGAAGGATTCACGATAATCATTGGCCACCTTGATCTCCTCGTTGTCATCGACAACAACACGATCTACAAGCTTTTCCAAGGCGGGCAGCGTAATGTTGAACTTCACGTCTTGAATCAAGACGAGCCCATTACCTTTACGGTCTTCTGTCACGTAGGCCATGCCGTTTTCAATGGCGTCCGCTGGGTGCTTAAACGCCATGCGCTTACCATTCAGTGTCATCTCACCGCTACGAATATCATAACCTGGCACATTGCCAAAGAGACTTAAGGCAAGTTCGGTACGCCCCGCACCCATCAGCCCAGCGAGGCCCACAACTTCTCCTTTACGGACGTTAAGGTTTACATTGTGCAAAATCTCCCGGCCACTTGCTGGATCGACCACGGTCCAATCCTTCACCTCAAAGGCCACATCTCCCACGGTGACATCTCGTGCTGGATAGATGTTCTCTATCTCACGACCGACCATATGCTTGATGATCTCTTGTTCACTGACTTTCCGCTCCCTGGCATCAAGGGAAGTGACCACCGTTCCATCCCTCAAAACAGTGATGGTGTCAGCAACGGCCACGATCTCTTTGAGTTTATGAGAAATCAGAATACAGGTAACGCCTTGACTCTTCAGCTCCCTTAGGAGATCTAAGAGATTCGCGCTATCCTCTTCGTTAAGGGCAGCGGTAGGTTCATCTAGAATCAACAGATCCACTTGCTTGGAAAGTGCCTTCGCGATTTCCACAAGTTGCTGCTGGCCAACGCCTAAATCCTTGATCTTGGTATTGGGATCTATATTAAGACCGACACGCTTGAGTAGCTTCGCAGCTTCGACTTTGATTTCGTTCCAATCGATCACATAACCCTTCATGATCTCATGACCTACGTAGATGTTCTCATAGATCGGCAATTCGGGAAACAGAGCCAGCTCCTGATAAATAATTGCAATTCCTTGTCTTTCACTGTCAGATATATGTCGGAACGCCTGTGTCTCACCACTTAGTACAATCTCACCATCATACGAGCCATGAGGATACACACCACTGAGGACCTTCATAAGTGTAGATTTTCCAGCCCCATTTTCACCCACTAAGCAGTGGATTTCTCCCCTCTGTACCTCAAAGGTCACTCCATCTAACGCCTTCACGCCGGGGAATTCCTTTGTGATATTCCTCATCTCCAAAATATAGTCTTTAGTCAAGTCGTCAGCCCTCCCTTCTACACTTTTAGAAGACCGGCCCGATACCGAGCCGGCCTAGATTCACATTTTGCTTATCTTAGAGACCAGTAAACTCGCTAGCATCATAGTAGCCGGAGTCAATCAAGACGTCTCTTACGTTGTCTTGGGTGACAATAACTACTGGCGATTGCTTAGCTGGAACATCTGCTACTAGGTTGTTGTAGACTGCATCTGTTTCAGGTGTCCGGCCTTCAAGAACCTCGATAGCCATGTTCATGGCATCTGCGGCCAGGGTTCTGGTATCTTTGAAGACGGTCATGCTTTGTTGTCCGTCAATGATATACTGTACAGAAGCCTTTTCGGCGTCTTGACCAGTGATGAAGTAGTTTGTAACATGGGTGTCTGCTGCAAAGACGTCTGCGATGGAACGTGCTGTACCGTCGTTAGGAGCAAGGACAAATACTTCACCCTTATCTGCGGCTTCGGCCACGGTTAAGTGTGCTTCAGCTTTGGACTTGGCAACGTTGAAGTCCCAATCAGTGGTAACTTCACCAATGATGGCGGCCAATTGCTCACGGCTGAGTTCCAGAGTGTCTTTGTAGTTTAGTGCTTGGGCAGAGTTCTTAATTACGAATGTGCCGTCAGCGATTAGAGGTTGCAGAACATTCCATGCACCTTGGAAGAACAAGAATGCATTGTTGTCTGTTAGAGCACCAGCGTAGAGATACAGAGGATTACCGCTACCAGTAGCATTAGCTGCTAGGTATTCACCCATAGCTGCACCAACGGAGACGCTGTCAAAGGTAACATAGTAGTCAAGAGCATTTGTATCGGTGATCAAACGGTCGTAGGAAATAACAGTGATACCTTCAGCTTTTGCTGATTCTACCGCGATCGCTGCTGCAGCGGCGTCGTGAGCACAGATAATGATCACTTTGGCGCCTTTGGCAATCAAGGTTTCTACGTTTGTTCTCTCAATAGCGGAAGAACCTTGACTAAACAGGACTTCTACGGAATAAGGTGTCGCTGCAATCACATCTTGGAAGCGAGCCATGTCCTGTAACCAACGGGGCTCATCCCTTGTCGGTAAAACGATACCTACATCCACTCTTTGAGCAAAAGCCACGGAAAAGCTCGTCAATAGAATGGAGAGAGTTACTGCCAACACAAGAATTCTCTTCATGAATTAGTCACCCTTCTTTTTCCTAGTGTTAACCGGTATGTCCGGTTACAGGTTCATTATAAGGATGACGCCCCCGCGAATCCATTTAATATATTTCTGTTTCTTTTAATATTTTTCCCACTGCCTAAATCTCAATTTTTTCCAGACGACTCGGCCCTATATTCTGTCGGGGTTTGACCTACAGTCCTTTTGAACCAGGAACTGAAGTAGTACGCATCTGTAAACCCCAGATAGTCAGCTATTTCATACATCCGATTGTCCGTACCCTTCAGGAGTTCCTTGGCCTTGCGCACCTTAAGTCCAGTGACATAATCGGAGAAATTCTCACCCACATACTCGTAAAATAGTTTGCTTAGTTGTGAAGGACTCATATTGACCTTCTCCGCCATGGTATTGAGGGTAACTCCAAACCTGTAATGTTCTTCCACATGAGCTTTTACACCCTGAATGAGCCTCTCCATGCTACCGTCTTGTCCTGATTCGATCAAATCGTTAGCATCCAGAAGAAAACCCTCAACCCATGTCTTTAAATCAGAGAAATGAGTCTGCGTATCAGCTGGCAAATGCTTGTTCATCAGGCCTATACCCTGCTCGACATCAAAGCCTAAAGCTTTTAGCGTACTCAGGGTTGAAATTGCAATATCATTCAGAATTATAAAGAGGCGATCTGGATCTTGCCGCGCCTGATCCATAGACTCATGCACGGAACGAACCTCGGCCAAGAGCTCCGCAGTAGTACCGGATTTAAGTAGCTCTACGAGGCGTTCCCGGGTAGGAACTAAGGGCTGATTGGAGAACGCTTCCGGGTTCACTAACCAACCAAAGACACTCTTAAAGCGGTCTTGGAAGCTCTGTCTTGCTAGTTCTTCCTGACGTTCGGCCTCCTTGCGCCGCTGCCTCTCCTCCTCGAGCTTTTCTCGGGTTTTTTCCACGACCTCTAGGAGGCGTTCCGTACGAAAGGGCTTCAGCAAGTAATCTTCGACCCCAAGCCGAATCGAGGCCTGCGCCAACTCAAATTCTGCATGACCAGAAATCACGATGATCTTCAAGTCCTCGTTGATGGCCTTTGCCTCACCCGTTAACTCCAGCCCGTCCATACCAGGCATGCGAATATCGGTGACTAAAATGTCAATAGGTTGAGTACGGATGATCTCAAGGGCCTCTTCGCCATCAGACGCTACAAAGACTTGATAGCCTCTTCCCTTCCAATCAACATTCTTGGACACCTTTTCTCTTAGAAACTTTTCATCTTCAGCGATCAGCAAATTACACATCGGGATCCTCCCTGGTGGCTTTAATGTTTAGGATAGCCTTTGTTCCCTGACCTTGTTCGCTTTCTAAGACAACCCCGTATTCGTCTCCAAACATGAGTTGGGCTCGCTTGTTCACATTCCGTAGACCAAAGTATTCTTTCTCGTTGCGCAAACTACGTTCCCCCCGCAAGACTTCGTTGATGTCCCGGAGCTTATCGGGCTCAATACCAGCGCCGTCGTCCTGAATCTCAAAGGTGATGTCGCCGTTGGGTTTCTGGAAACCAGCAATGTGTATCTTCCCCTGTCTATTTGCCTGCAAAATGCCATGGTAAATGGCGTTTTCCACCAAAGGCTGGAGAAGGAGCCGAGGAATGAACTTGTCGCGAATGCCAGGTTCAATCGTCATCTCGTATTCATATTCATCACCATGGCGCAACTGCTGAATAAAGAGATAGTTGCGTACATGTTCTACCTCACTACCGATAGGAACGACTTCTCGTCCTTTGCTCAAACTAAGGCGGAAGAAGCTTCCTAAGGCCTCGATCAATAGGCTCGCTTGTTCATTCTGGTTGCTTTCAAGCTGACCGATGATCAAATCTAATGTGTTATAGATAAAATGGGGCTTGATCTGATTATCTAGGCTTTCCATTTCTAGTTTGCGTAGGAGTTTCTGCTCCCGCACATTCTCGTCCATCAACTCTTGAATGCGACGAATCATCTTATTGAAACTGTGACCCAGCATGGCGATTTCGTCATTTCCCTGGGGATCAATATGCACAGAAAGTTCATTGTTGGCAGCTCTCTTGGTTAGATCCTGAAGTTCCTTGATAGGACGACTCAGAGCGTGGGACAAATAGACCGACAGGAGCACGACGCCAACCAAGATCAAGGCTGTGACAACAAGGGTTATGCGTTGAATGGGAGCGACTTGCGCCCCAATTTCATCTGCGTAGGCCACACTGACAATGGTCCAGCCGGTGACTGGTGAATAGGCGGTGGTCAAAAAGAAACGCTCGTTATCGTAGTCGCCGAATCCATCGGCAAAACCGTGGAGCTCAGTGGGACGATAAAACCCGCTGGTAGTTCCTAGTTTGTCCAGACTGGGATGATAGATGATCCGCCCATGCTCATCAGCTACAAAGACATAACCCCTTGTACCTAATCGGACATCGGTAATGTTAGCTAGACGTTCAAGGCTAATGTCGGCTGTCATAAAGACAGCATTCTTTGCAGTAGGCGATGTGTAAGGCTTGACCATCGTGACTACAGTCTGGTTTAGGAAGTTTTGCTGGGGACCTAAAATGGCAACTCCCCGCTCATGCGGATTACTCTGGAACTGACGCTGGAAGGAAGCGAAGTCTAGCGTGTAAAGGCCATAGTTGCTGAGGCGATTGCCTCCGGAGAAAACTAACGATATTTCTTCCAAACCAGGTTTGACCCGGTAGAGGTTGTTTAGATCTTCCCAAATCCGAAAGACGTATTTACGATTGTTAAAATCGTTGCCGTCAACGAGTTTGATCAGTTGATCCATGTAGAAGTCTTGGTCCCGGGTTAGGAGGACTTCAAGATCAGAAAAATACTCATCCAAGTCTTTCGCCATCCGGCCCACGACTTCATGGGAATACTCAGCTACACTCCGGGTGAGGTTCCCATAGAAAGTCTGGTAGGAAAAGACGGCCATGATGCCTAGGGGAATTAGGGCCATGGCCAGGAAAGACAGAATCAGTTTTGTTCGAATGGTATGAATCTCGGTTTTCTTGGCCAGTTTGGACCAAAACATTTCAAAGCGTCTCACCACAACCCTCCTATTTAACCAGCCATGGCTTATGGATTTCTAGGAGCCGATCGATATTGGTCTCGTTGGCATGCTCAAGACCGGTTACCACAATTTCTGGTGGAACCTCACCATAACGAATATACCTAACCAACAACTCTAGGCCTTGAGAGCCCATACTTGTCATGTCCTGACCGATGAGGTACTGAATGAGGCCTTCCTTCTGTAAGAGTAAGGCGTCGTAGAATAGGTCGATGCCCACTGCGATGCCGCCCTCCTTTGCCCATTGACGAAAGTTGGGTAACGCATCACTTGTCACATAAAAAGGCCAGCCTCCGACGAAATAGATGACGTCTACTTCAGGGTTGATCTTGAGATAGTCTTCCAAGAGTATGATGGACTTTTCCACCGTATCTTCGTTTTCCAAGATGTCTGCAATGTGTAGATTTACCTCGCCATTTGTTGCATCTAGGAAGCCACGAATGCGCTCTTCCAGGTTCAAAGCCTCCCGGTAACCAGTCATAATCATGGTTTCCAGTGTTTCTTCCTCAAGTCCTTTGCTCTTGATTACATCAACTAGGGCATCTCCGATCTCCATGCCAGCTTCGTAGTTGTTGATCCCGATGTAGAAGAGCCGTCCACTACCAGGACTATCTGCGTCAAAGGTTGCTACGGGAATGCCGTTTTCCATTGCTTTTTGAAACACGTTGTGTACTTGCTCTTCATCATTGACGCTAGCGACAATGCCGTCGACTCCCCGACGAATGAGATTCTCAATCATTTCCACTTGAAGATCGCTGTCAAAGTCAAAGGGAGCGACCCATTCGAGGCGTACGCCCAGTTCATGCGCCTTCTTTTGCGCTGCTTCGAAGGCATCAAGAAAGATGGGGTTGCCCAGTGAGCGTGGCAAAAAAGCGATGACCAAATCATCCTCATAAAAACCATCTGCCACCACTGGTTGCATCCCAAACCAAGCGAATAGACCAAGGAATATGCAAAGGGAGAGCACGCTCTTCTTTATCCAGCCATTCAGCATCCGTACACCTCCTCGTCTGACTACCAACTTCGCCAGACGGAGGTCATTTCCTGCGATTAGCGTAAGACCAAAAAAACACAACCCTTAAGAGTTGTGTTTGTGAATCAGACTGGTCTGTTGTTCCCCTGTAACGTCAGGGCACCATTCCAGGGCGTCTAGATAGGCCCTAGTAACCAAGGCCACATCTAAGCCTAGTCTCCTTGCGCCTTCTTCCACTTCATCCCACTGACCTCGCTCATAGGCGAGAACCAAGCGCCAAAAGTCTTGGTAGGGACCTTTACCATGCACGAGCAAATCGATCATCGCGGGGGGAGCATGGATTTCCTCTAGGACATTACCCAATGGGCGCTGTAAGAGTACATCTAAGAGAGAGAACATCCCACAGAGAAACAACGTACCCTTGACATCCTTATACTCGGTGTGCCCTGCTAGCCGTTCTGCAAAGCGCCCCCGCAACAGGGATGTGACGACTGGAGCTTCTAGCCTAGTGTGAGACATGCGCTGCAAAGCGATAAGGGAAACCCACTTTTTGATCTCCCGCTGGCCTAGGAAAACCAGAGCCTGTTTCACCGTCTTGGTTGGATTCCTCCGGGCAAAGGCAGCAGAGTTGGCCAAACGAAGGAGGCTGTAGGAAAGGGATACGTCCCTGCATATGATGTCGGCCATACGATCAATATCTATCTCATCCCTATGCGCCTCAGAGATTAGTTCAAAACACACAAGATGAAGGGGAGCCAAAGCCTTGGCTGTTACGATCTCAGGGCGACTGAAGTAATAGCCTTGGAAGAGGGTGAATCCCAGGTCTTGTGCAAGCTTAAGGGCCTCATGGGTCTCTACCTTTTCAGCTAGGAGCAACACATCGCGCTTTTTCAAGCGGTTAACCACAGCCTCTAACTCTTGGTTATCTGCAGTAAGGAAGTCAACCTTGACGATGTCGGCAATGTCGAGAAAGGGCTCGTTATCTTCGTTGTAGACAAAATCATCGAGGGCTAATGTATAGCCAAACTCTTTTAGTTCTCGACATTTCCCCAGGACCTCCTCAGTCCCACGAACAGACTCTAACACTTCCACCACAAGTTTCTCCGTTGGGAACAAGGTGGGCACTTGTTGCTCTAGCAGTCCGACGGAGAAATTAATAAAGGCAGGCTTGCCCGAAGTCAATACATCGAGACCAAGATTGTGAAAGGTATCGATGATAACTTTGGATGTGGCTTCGTCGTCATCCCGTCCGGTATACACATTAGTAAACCCGCTACGATAGAAGATCTCGTAGGCGAGCACATTGTGTTTATCATCCAAGATGGGTTGTCTGGCCAAGAACACATTCATTAAGCCATCACGTCTCTCACTTTGATGTCGACCATCAAGTGTATATTCGCCTTTATTGATAGTAATTCCTTCCATGCCAAGTCACGCGCCATGCGTGGCTCACACAAAGATGGGGTATCGCCTTGCGATACCCCATCTTTGCGTATTCTTGTTCTTAGAGCTGGATTGATTACTATAGGATTTGTGCTGATGCTACAGTTACAGTAATCGTACCTTTATATTCACCGGCCATTTGTTCACTAATATAGTCGATGAATATGGCTCCACCAATCTTGTATTGAACGCCCTTAGGGTCGTTCACATATTTGTGTTCGAATGTTAAAGCTTCGCCTTCAGGGAACAGCATGGAATTTGCTGCATTACCCTTAACTGGTGTGTAGTCCGTGGGTTGGTCTTTTTTATGGTTATAGACAAAGAAGACCAGTTCAGAGTTTAGTGTCTGCTCTTCATTGTCCCAAGCAAAGGATACATCGACATTGGCATTGCAGTTGCTTTCAATATTAAACAGCGTTCCTCCACTTCTGTTATAGCCATGCCATTCCTCGGGTGCTTGCCACCCCTTGCCCTTAAAATACTCTTCGGCATTCTCGATTACTTGCCACCCATCTGATGTGTAGAGACCTGGTTCGCCCAACAGGGTACCAAAGAGATACTGGTCATTAAACCAGATACGGGCATATTCTGAAATTTTAATACTAACACCGGTTTCCCCATTGAGTGGGAGAGAGCCGCTTTTTTCAGCTGCAAGACTGATGGCTCCAAGGCTTAACACCAATACAAACACTAAAGCTAAACTCATGAATCTTTTCATTTTTCTTTTCCTCCTTAGATCTGGTGATGAATCGAAACTGCTTAAGATTAGCGTCGTTTCTTAGCTACCCTCCCATTTCCACCCCCTTAAACTCACACCTCATGGATGGGTTGTACAAGGTTTCCAATATTAGGTTACTCACCCAGCCGAAAAATTATACACCCATTGATAATGATTTTTGTTAGTCTACCTTCCTTGTTCCCAGGTACCCATCTATGTCTATGGCAAACCATTTCACCTTGCGACAAAAATCGTGTGCTTTTCCTTCAAAATTTCTTCCTGAGCAGACGTTATCTGAAGTTCTAACTCATATTGACCAGATTCTGGCAGATGAGCCATCGCTCCCACCTGTTGGCTAAACATTGGCAGCAAAGAGTCCATCTCTTCGGGAAACTCCAACACCACCCGCTCCACAAAATCCCCATCTTCGCCGAAGATGATACCCTGAACACCGGGAAGAAAAGCTATATTCCCGCTGTTATATAGATCCACCGCGAGATAAATGCTTTCCTCATCTACGACCTGACTGCCCACGCTCCGAATCTCCAGGGCCTGAGAGTGTTCAGTCCCCACCAACACACTGAGCGGTACTGCGATTTCACCATAAAGAGTGTTCGATTCTGTACCAAAGGCCTGAAACACCGCTTGCCCATGGTAGCTGCCTTCCAAACCAGAACGAGGTACCGCAATCGTCATAGCCAAACGCGTTTTCGCCCTCGGCGGAAGAATAAACTCTTCTTGACTACGGAGCTCTAGCCATGGAACTAACGAGTGCTCATAGTTGGAGGTAACTTCTCTTAAGGAGATGCCCACCCGTACTGGTTCGCCCACTATGCTCTCGAACTCAAAAACCTGACTCTTGCGCTCACCATCACGCAAGACATGCTCAGCAGTGCTGGGACTTACAATTAAAGCCACCGAGTTCTCAAATCCAGGAAACGCGTACTCACCTGCGTGAATCACCAGATCGTCTTTTTGAAGAATCTGTCCCGCCTCTGCATATCTGAAGAATGTTTGCATGGAGTAATCTCCCGGTTCGATGGGACGGGTGATGTTTCCCAGAAAATCAACGGTTGCACCAGGATACACCCTTGTAGCGTCGGCTCCTGCCGTGACAGCCGCCGCGGTTTTCATGGACACTCTCTCCACCAAGCGCTTATTTTGATCTCGGATCACCACTTCACCTGAGACCAAGTAATCCAAGGTGGAGGTATTTCTGATCCTGGCGGTTATCCGTGGAGCTCCTTGCTCGTCAGGAGTCACTTCAATCGAGATTAGCTCTGCTGTGGCACGTAACCCCACACCTTCTATCCTAATATTCAAACGAACAGCGTAGCGAACCTGAAAGCTAATACCCGATGCGACATCTGGTGCTCTGGGCTCAACCATGATAATTACTGTATGAGAGCCACTTGCCGTAAACGGAACTCGGACCGTGCCCGTCACAGTAGTTTCTTCACCCGGCAGTACGCGCACTGTAGAGGTGTCTAACGTTACCCAACTAGTGGGAGAAAAGGACGGATTGGTTGGTAACTGATACATTAGCGCACCACTCAACTGCTGTATGGATTCATAGAGCGTTAGATCCACGAGTTCTTCTACATCACCAGGCATTAACGTAATCTCAAAAGTTCTTTGGTCACCAGGTCGCAAATCCATGTTCATGAACAGCGGCCGCACCCCTGCTGCCCTTGCTGTTTCGCTATATTGGAGAAAGGACAGTCCCAGCAGAATGACAACCAATAAGCATGATTTTAAACGTTTTGGTCTCAAAAAAATCCCTCCTCTAGTCAGTTGCCAGCTGGTAGCAACGTAACTGAAATCTTCCCATCATAACTCCCGGCTCTATGCTGGAAGCCAATATCGGCTGCCAGGTGTAAAGTTGCTATACCTCCCACAAAACTCTCCGGTTCAAGCCAGATGCCCAGGGTACCAGAGTCGTGCTCAAAAGACTCGTATTCTGCCTCACGATCATTGATGGCTACCATCAGTTCCCGAGGACTTACTTTCATCTCGTGATTATCAGCGTAAAATGCCCCCTCTGTAGATAGCAACACTTCCCAATTCGGGTTGTTATACTCGATCTGCACTTCCACCGGTACTTTAGCAAAATATCGACCGGGTCCATTGGTGGCCTCAATCGTAATTTGACTTGGAGTTACTGCAAGAATCGCTACATGGCTTCCAACCTTAATCTGGAGGTCAATCCCCAACATCTTCTGCCCATTTGCCTCCAAATGAACAGGATAGGTACCAAGTGGAGCCATGACAATGTCAGGACTAATCAACACTTGTATCTCCGAATAATCGGCTTTATCGGGTACGACGTCGATCCATGACTTGCCAAGTTTTTGGGGAACACCATCATCTACACTCAAGTACAAGTAACCTATCAACGGATCGGGGATTTCACTGGCACGAAGTTTCAAACCATCGGCTCCATTTTGAGTTCTCTGCAAGGTAATCCGCTCGCCAAAGATCCACTGGGCGTTACTGCGTGAGGTAATCTCAAACTCAAGATAAGAGTTACTGGCCAAAAAATGCTGTGGAGCTGGCTCCTCAGCGGCCGCTAACGGTAAACAAAGTATCCCCAGCATTGTGAACAACGCTAGAATTTTTACTGACATCTTGCGAATCATCATAACTCACCCGCTTCTTAGAGAGTCAGCCTGCTTATCGATTAGGCAATTCGACTCTAACAGTATCTACAAACGCACCAAAATAACCATATTCCCAAAAGACGACAAGAGAACAACTTTCTGATCCCTCTCCCAAAATCCGCTACCGCACATCCTAGAATCGAACATGAAGCCCCGCTTGAAGCGTACTCCCATTATGATTATCCCAAGCCCAAGAAGCCCTGACACCCAGCGGTTCACTCACCAGTACAGAAATTCCCACATTATGGCGGACATACCCAACGTCGTTGTTCAGTTGATACCAAAAACGGTAGTTATCCTTGCTTATTTCGGCTTTGGCCCGCCAATTGAGCCTTATTGTTGGCGTGGTTTCAGAGAATGACCACTCAAGGGGCAGCAAAGATACAGATACCTGCAAGTGCTCACCAAGACTTAGTGTATCGCGAACGCCTAGCTTTGCCCCGCAGCCACCTTCTCTGCCAGCCACCTCGGCAACTAGAAACAGATCTGAGTTCAGAGCTCCTTCTACACCAAGTACATACACAAACTCAGGTAAGGATTGTAGCTCCCCATATACCCTAAGTTGTTGTCCTATGGGTAGCGAACCATCCACCGCTATGCCCCATTTTCCACCACTATAGCTAGCTCCAAGCCCAAACTCGGCGAGGCGTGTCTCTGGTGCGTCTTCCATGACCTCCTGCATGCCAAGAATGGTACCCATGGGAATCAGGGCAGCATCCTTGGGAATCAAGTCCTCGGGGATCATGGTGCCTGCAACATACATGGCAAAATACTGGTACTCCGTCTTCTTGCATACCTGTACTTCTCTGGCTACCAATGCTATTGGTCGGTCAGAGGTCGCGCCAACCCAGGCTGTGGTCTGGAGCTGGGCCATGCTTCCGCTCAGCGACTCGTAGAAGAGACTGATCTCCGATTCGATCTGGCCAGTCTCACCGTTTACAGTCTTTGGAAGAATGGCAATTTCCAGCCTTTCTTCCTTGTGATCCGTAGCGGGTGCTGGGATTTTAGCCCTAGAAATATCTACATGAATCGGCCTTTTAATCGTGGTAATCAACCAAGAATCATAACTTGTAGACTCTCTGGCCTGTCCTAATTCTGTATGCAGGGTAGGTGCGAAATAGAACTGGGTGTCCAAAATCATTTCTAATCCGAAGTCTGTCTGCTTGATACCCCAGAGGCCAGCACCCTCTTCTCCGGTGTCTAGATTAAAGCCAAATCCCATCTGCTTCGCTACATCCCGTTCCAATTCCACAAAGTGAATGGCATAGCCAAGAACAGGTGCTGCCGTCTCAGGAGTGGCATCTTCCCACCCCTCGGCAAGCAGTTCTTTTGCAATGTCAATAGTCCACCCAGCGTGTTCTGAACCGGCTAGGGCCTTTGGAGCCACTAGGGTAC
>Ga0265293_10004946_pt1 | contig 22855 bp, 20 predicted proteins | sample Munlanlewell138R_FD_192505 | JGI IMG/M metagenome (GOLD analysis project Ga0265293, IMG submission 192505) | Leachate microbial communities from a municipal landfill in Southern Ontario, Canada - Leachate well 138R | ecosystem: Engineered > Solid waste > Landfill > Unclassified | place: Canada... | reverse complement strand
CTGCCGCCCTGGCGGTGGCCGAAGCGCCCGGCAAGGCGTACAACCCGCTCTTCCTCTACGGCGACGCTGGCCTTGGCAAGACGCACCTCATGAACGCAGTGGGCCACGCGGTAGCCGAGCGCTACCCAAGCATGTCGATCGAGTACGTGACCACCGAGGCGTTCACTAACGACCTCATCACCGCCATCCGCGAAGACCGCATGACGCACTTCCGCGACCGCTACCGCAGCATCGACGTGCTGCTCATCGACGACATCCAGTTCATCGCAGGCAAGGAGCGCACGCAGGAGGAGTTCTTCCACACCTTCAACGCTCTCTACGAGTCCGGCAAGCAACTGATCATGTCCTCCGACCGACCGCCGAAAGACATCCCCACCCTCGAGAACCGGCTCCGGAGCCGGTTCGAGTGGGGCCTCATCACCGACATCCAGGCACCCGAGCTGGAGACGCGCATCGCCATCCTCGCGATGAACGCCGAGTACCGCGGCGTGAAGGTACCGCCAGACGTCATCGATTACATCGCCCGGCACGTCACCTCGAACGTCCGCGAACTCGAAGGCGCCCTCGTTAGAGCCATCGTCTACTCCTCCATGAGCCAGCAGCCGCTCAACCGGCAAACCGTAGCCAAGGCGCTGTCCGACGTGTTCGCCCCCAGCGACCTGCAACTCACCATGAACGACATCGTGCACAAGACCGCCGAGCACTTCTCTGTACGGCCCGACGACGTGAAGGGCAAGAGTCGGCGCCAGGAGCTCGTGGTGCCGCGCCAGATCGCGATGTTCCTCATACGGGAGTTGACACCCCACTCGTTCCCGGAAATCGGCTCGTACTTCAGCGGTCGCGACCACTCCACCGTCATGTACGCGGTCAACAAGGTTCAGACGCAGGTGGACCAGGGCGACGCCATCGCACGCGAGGTGCGCACGCTCAAGGAAACGCTCGTCTGAGACCGTACGGAACTGACCCCGGCGTAACCCATCTGTGGATAACCCTGTGGAGTAGCTGTATAGAACCTGTTGGTAACCCTGTGGAGTAACCCCGTCACCGACGCACTTGTGGATACGTATTGACGGCCGTCAACGTTCTCCACACCCCACCCCGGGTTATCCACAAAATCGCCCACAACCCGGGCTCCGTTACCAACGGCAGGTAAACGATTTTTCCACACTTTCCGCAGGCACTACTAATAGGACCTTCTAACAGATAGAGGCTTATGTCGTCTGGGTTCGTGCCTATGGGGTCTCGGCAAACGTCCATCGAGTTCCAAGAACGAAGAGCTCTTGATCACAAGCTGGAAACGAGACGACTTCATAAGGCCAAGAACCTAGAGCCGACCCGTAGGACCAGCGCTTTCGGGTATGCTTTACCCGCCTCAGCACGCGCGGAACACCGTCCGCCGGCTGAGCCTAACGGGAGTGTCAAGGAGATTTGATGAGGGTTCTCGTCCCAAAGAAGAGCCTGGCAGATACGCTCGGCCGCGTCGAACGCATCATCCCGAACCGGTCCAGCAACCCGGGTCTGAGTTTGCTAAGGATCGACGTCAGGGACGGCGCTCTCGAACTGAGTGGCTCGAACATGGACGTCGATATCCGCGCGAAAGTCAGCGCGGACGCCCAAGGTAACGGCAGCTACGCGGTCACGGCCCACGTGTTCGGTCAGGTCGTACGGGCGCTGCCCGGAACCGACGTCGCCATCGAATTCGCAGAGACCGAGATGCAGGTCAGTTCCGGTAACTACACCACCAAGCTGCAGCTCATGTCGCCCAGTTCCACCCCGGTGCTCAGTTTCGCGACCGAACTCGGGGGCGCGCTTGACGCCCGGCTGCTGTCGCGGGCGCTAGGCGCGGTGCGGTACGCCGCCGCCGTCGCGGACTTCCAGGCGGTCTTCAGAGGCGTGAAGCTGGAACTCCGCGAGTCGCACACGCGCGCCGTCGCCACCGACGGGTTCCGGCTGGCCTACTACCACCTCGATCAGGGAACGGGTCTCGAAGCCGACATCATCGTGCCTGCACGCAGCGTCGAAGAACTGCTACGGGTACTCGAAGAAGGCAACGTTGAGCTCGAGCTCGACGGAGCGCAGCTCGGCGTGCAGCACGCGGGCTACTCACTGAACCTCAAGCTCATGGACGGCACGTTCCCAGATTACGAGCGCGTTATCCCGAGCACTTACCCGGTCAGCATCACCCTGCCCGCCGTCGACCTGGCGGAGGCCGTGTCGCGCGTGGCGCTCATGGCCGACAAGAGCGCCAACAACCGGGTAGACCTGTTCGTCAAGGATGGCCAACTGCAGATAACGGCCGAGGGCAGCTTCGGTCGCAGTCAGGAAGCCATCGACGTCATGCAGGAAGGTACCGATTCAGAGATCCAGCTCGCGTACAACTCCAAGTACCTAATCGACGCGCTGGCACCCGTGGCGGGCGACATCCGCCTGCGGTTCTCCGGCATGAACGCGTCACCCAGCGTCGTGAACGACCTGAACGACCCCAGTTACCTGGCCATGGTCGTGCCGCTCCGCACCAGCTAAACCGCAAGAAATCCAGGAGGACCGATGACCACCATCGAAGACGTTCGCGCGATCGAACAACTCGATTCGCGCGGTAACCCGACCGTGGGCGCCGTTGTGACGCTCGCCAGCGGCGACCAGGGGCGCGCCCTGGTTCCGTCCGGCGCCTCAACGGGAGCCCACGAGGCCGTCGAGCTACGCGACGGCGGCGGGCGCTACCTCGGTAAGGGCGTCCAGAACGCCGTGCGCAACATCGACGACCGCATAGCTCACGAGGTGCTCGGCATGGACGCCCTCGACCAGGCGGCGGTGGACCGCGCCATGAGCGAACTCGACGGCACCCCGAACAAGGGCGAGCTTGGCGCCAACGCCATCCTGGCCGTTTCCCTGGCCACCGCCAGGGCAGCTGCCAGCGCGCTGCAGGTCCCGCTGTACCGCTACCTAGGTGGACCCAACGGGCGCGTGCTGCCGCTGCCCATGCTCAACGTCATCAACGGCGGTCAGCACGCCGATAACGCGGTCGATATGCAGGAGTTCATGCTCCTGCCCGTTGGCTTCTCCACCTTCGGCGGCGCGCTGCGCGCGGGCGTCGAGACGTTCCACCATCTACGCAAGGTCCTCGCTGCCAAGGGCTACAACACCAACGTCGGCGACGAGGGCGGCTTCGCGCCCGACCTCAAGAGCAACCGTGAGGCCATCGAGGTGCTGCTGCAAGCCATCGAGAAGGCCGGCTACACGCCCGGCGACGAGATAGCCATCGCGCTGGATCCCGCCAGCACCGAGTTCTACAAGGACGGCAAGTACCACCTTGAAGCCGAGAACAAGGTGCTCGACACCGACGGCATGATCGATTACTGGGAGGAGTGGGTCACCAAGTACCCCATCCTCTCCATCGAGGACGGTCTGGCCGAGGACGACTGGGCGGGCTGGGCCAAGCTAACGGCGCGCATCGGCGACCGCGTGCAACTGGTCGGCGACGACCTGTTCGTGACCAACAGCAACCGGCTACAGCGCGGCATCGATGAGGCCGTCGGCAACGCCATCCTCGTGAAGGTCAACCAGATCGGCACTCTCACGGAGTCCATGGACGCCATCGAGCTCGCTAAGAGCTTCGGTTACCGCAACGTCATCAGCCACCGCTCCGGCGAGACCGAGGACACGTTCATCGCGGACCTGGCGGTCGGCACCAACGCGGGCCAGATCAAAACGGGTTCCGCTAGCCGATCCGACCGCACCGCCAAGTACAACCGGCTGTTGCAGATCGAGCAAGAGCTCGGCGACGCCGCGCGCTTCCTCGGCAAAGCGGCGCTGAAGCGATGAGCGCACAACCGCACATGGGCACCAGGCGCACCCGCATCGTCGCCACGCTGGGGCCCGCCACGGACTCGAAGGAGATGATCGGCAGGCTGCTGCTGGCCGGCGTCAATGTCTTCCGCCTCAACTTCTCTCACGGCGATCAGGACCTGCACCGCCAGACGGTGGCCAACATCAGGGACGCATCGCAGGAGTTCGGCATCTCGGTCGGCATCCTGCAGGACCTGCAGGGACCGAAGATCCGCGTGGGCCGCTTCGAAGGCGACAAGGTGGTCTTGAAGGAGGGCGCGCGCTTCGACCTCACCACGGGCGACGACAGCCCGGGCAGCAGCGAGCGCGTCGGAGTTACCTACAAGGGCCTCGTCAACGACGTGAAGGTCGGCGATACCTTACTGCTCGACGACGGGCGCCTGAGCCTCAAGACCATCGGCTTCGAGGGCGACACGATCCAGACGGAGGTCGTGATCGGGGGCGTGCTCAGTAACAACAAGGGCATCAACATCCCCAACGCCACGCTCAGCATTCCCGCACTGACCGATAAGGACGTGCAGGACCTCAAGCTCGGCGCTGAACTCGATGTGGACTGGGTGGCCATGAGCTTCGTGCGCAACCGCGACGACCTGCTGCTGGCGCGGCATTATATGTCGCGGGCGGGCTCGAACGCCAAACTCATGGCCAAGATCGAGAAGCCAAGCGCCGTGGACCGGTTCGACGAGATCATCAAGGAGGTCGACGGCATCATGGTGGCGCGCGGCGACCTCGGTGTGGAGATGCCGCCGGAACAGGTGCCGCTCATCCAGAAGGACCTCATCCGCGCGTGCGTCATGGCAGGCAAGCCGGTGGTCACCGCCACGCAGATGCTGGAGTCCATGATCCAGAACTCCACGCCCACCCGCGCGGAGGCCTCCGACGTGGCTAACGCCATCTACGACGGTACGGACGCGGTCATGCTCTCCGCCGAAACGGCGGTGGGCTCCCACCCGATCGAAGCCGTGAAGATGATGGACCGCATAGCGCGCGCCGTGGAGTCGGATGACGACTTCCACGAGAAGTTCCGCGGCAGCACGCCCAAAGCCGACGCCAGCACGCCGGACGCAGTGGCTATCGCTGCTGTGGAGATGAGTTACAACCTCGACGCCAAGCTGATAGTCACGTTCACGTCGAGCGGCAGCACGGCGCTGCGTGTCTCGCGCTGCCGGCCGCAGCCGCCGGTCCTGGCCATCACGCCTAACCCGCGGGCGTTACGCCAGATGATGCTGGTGTGGGGCGTGGTGCCGCACCTCAGCGAGGACATCCACGACACCGACGAGATGGTGCGCGTGGCCACGGAGGCCATTAACGCCGAGAGCCTTCTGGCGGAAGGGGACCGCTTCATTATCACGGCCGGAGTGCCGTTCGGCACGCGGGGAACCACCAACCTCATCCGCGTGGAGCGGCTGCGCTGAGCGTAGCAGCGGCCGCGGGCGGCTGACCGGCCGCGGGGTGATTCCCGCTACCGAAGCCGCGACGGAGACCATAAGTTTCGGCCCCCAGCAGTGTTACCTGCTGGGGGCCGAAACTTGGCCGTTGGGGCCTTCGGCGCCTAGGCGCCCTCTTCGGCTACGACCAGGACCTTGAGGTCGATGGTCACTTCCGGGTGGGGACGGTAGGGCACCAGGTGCTCGCCGGTCAGTTTGATCGGCTCGTCGAGGAGGACCTTGCGGCGGTCGATCTCGACGTCGTAGGTGGCCTTCAGGGCGTCCGCGATGTCGCGGTTGCCGACCGAGCCGTAGATGCGCCCGTCGCCGGCGCGCACGCGGATCTCGATGTGCGCGTCGCCGAGGAGTTCGGCGAGGCGCAGAGCGTCCGACTTGCGTTCGGCGAGCTGCTTGGCGCGTTGCGCCAGGCGAGCTTGGAGCTCAGCTTCGTTGGCCTTGGTGGCCGGCAGCGCCAGACCCTGCGGGACGAGGAAGTTGCGGGCGTAACCGTCCTTCACGCGGACGATATCGCCGGCTTCTCCCAGCTTCTCGACGGGTTCCAGCAGGATGACGTTCACTTCCGCACCAGCTTCTCGGTGATCGGGATGATCGCGAGCATGCGCGCGCGCTTGATGGTGGTGGCGAGCCTACGCTGATGCCTGGCACACACACCGGTGCGGCGACGGGGCAGGATCTTGGCGGTGTCGGAGATGAACCGCCTGAGCATGCGACCGTCGTGGTAATCCATTATCTCGTACTCACCCGTGCAGAACGGGCATACGCGTGGCCTGCGACCGCGACGGCCGCCTCCACGTCCGCGGCGGCGATCGGCGCCGCCTCTTGCTTCTCTTGCCATCTAGAAGGGTAGATCCTCTTCTGGTGGAAACTCTTCGTCGATGTCCAGCTGGGACCTCGACGGGCTCGCCTGGGCGCCCGTTGCTTGCCGCTCGGGGCGGGTTCCGGCTCCACCGCTGCCGGGACCGCGAGTGAGGAACTCGACGCGCTGGGCTTCCAGCTTCGTCGTGAACCGTCGGTTGCCTTCTTTGTCCGTCCACGAATCGTTGACGAGCCTGCCGATCACGAAGACGCCGTCGCCGCGCTTGAGTTCGCCGGTTGCTTCGGCTAACTCGCGCCAGGCGGTGACGTCCACGAAGTGCGTGCGCTCCTGGTCTTCCCCGCCGCGGCTGCGGAACCGCTCGTTCACGGCCACACCGAAGCGCGATACGGCCGCCCCGGAGGGGGTGTACCTGAGCTCGGCGTCGCGCGTGAGGTTACCGACGATGATGACCTCGTTGAGGGCATCCTTGAGCCGGTGTTGGCCGCGGGCGTCGATGACCGTGGGTTCGCCGCTTCTGGCGCCGTAGGTGAGCACGTCTACACGGGAGGCGTTGATGTCGAGCGCTGAGCGCTTCTGGCCGTCGGGCGTCTCCCAGTTGCGGTAGGTGAGGCGACCTTCAATCAGTACGGGCGTGCCGTCCTGCAGTTGGTTCGCCAGGATCTCCGCCTGGGCGCCGAAGACTGTGGCCCGGTGGTACCAGGCCAACTCGCGCGGAGCGCCGTCTTCACCGGTCACGTGGTCGTTGCCGGCGACGTTGAGCTCCAGGATGGCCAACCCGCTCTGGGTGTAGCGCATCTCCGGCGCCTGTACCAGCGTGCCTATCAGGTAAACGGTGTTCATGCCACGTGCCATTGCGTGATTCTCCTACTGCTCGTCCAGCGGTTCCTGGCCTTAGGCGGCGGCTTCTGCCTTGCCTTCGGACTTGGGCTCCTTCTTCGTCTTCCAATCCGGTCGTTGCCGGACTACCAGGACACGCATGACGTTATCGCGCTGACGAAGGGCAGCTTCGATGGTCTTGGGCGTCTCACCGGTTAGGTGTAGGCGGAAGATGAGATAGTAACCCTCGTTACCTTTGCGGATGGGGTAGGCCAAGCGGCGCAGGCCCCACTCGTCGAGTTCGAGGATCTCACCTCCCGCGCGCTCCACTTGGAGGGCGACGGCGTCCTTCTCGGCCTGGACCTGCTGTTCGCTCAGGCTGGGGTCGAGGATGACGTTGAGGTCGTACTTGACTTCTTGCGGCATGTGCACCTCCTTCCAGGCTGGTGGCGAGGCCCGGTGCTACCGGAACCACGGGGTGCCGATTTTGCGCGTGTTAGCGCGACGGCACAACGCGCCAGGCCGTTCCCGGCCCGCGCTCGCCCTTCCCAGCGTCTACTCGCCACCACGCACCGCCCGGATGGTGATAACACCAGCCCGCGCGGCGACGCGGCAAATACCGATAGTAGCATAGCGGCGCGCGGAACCGGCGGGTTGGGGGTTCGGCCCGCGGTGTCGCGGTTGCTGGCGCTGGCCGGTCACGGCGTTGGCGTGAACCCGAACGCCAGACCGGCGGCCACCAGGGCGCCGCGCTGCTCGCCGTGCTGGTACTCCAGCACCTGCTTCAGCAACACCGGTTTGGGCTCGGGTGTGGGCCGGAACGCGGTGCGGAACATGTACATGACGCCGGTCTCGCCGGGCGCCAGGTCTAGATCTAGGGCGGCGGCGGGGCGGGGGCGCAGTGCTCGCGGGTCGTTGGGCGCCTGGTAACCGTGGTGCCATGGCGTTAAGGGCGGGAGTGGCGGGGCGCCACTGGGAGCCCCGTTGTCGGTGAGCGCTTGCTCGCGCCAGTACGGCAGGGCGTTGAGGTGCCCGCCTGCGGCGAGGAGGGTGCCCGTTACCAGCGAACGCGGCCCGTAGTGCAGCTCCCGGAGCGTGAAGGGAAGTTCGACCGTTGTGACGGTTAGTTCGGACACCAGGCCGGGGCCCGGATAAGAAACGGGGCCGTGTAGCGCGGCGAGGGGGCCTTCAAGGTCTTCGATCAGAACGTTGTTCCAGAGCCAGTCAACGGCCAAGGGAGTCTGGGGTCCCTCGGCATGACGGTGCTCTTGCGGCACGTAGAGCACCTGCCCCAGGATCCTGGCGTGCGCCTCGCTACCGTCGCGGCAACGCAGCGTGGCGCGGTCGAAGGTGAGTTCGGTGTCGGTGACGACGCGAACCTGGATGTGGGGGTGCGGGTTGGCGCGGTCCAGTTCGCTCCATAGCTGCTGCACGGCGTCCGGGGTGAACTCGAGCATGCCTGCTGGCCCGGATAGGGCGAGGTGCACGATCGTGCTGGTGGGCGGGTCGGCGCCGCCGCTGCAACCCTCGCCGTACAGGTGCAGCTCGCCGGTCACGCCGTCGCTCCAGCCGAGGTAGGCGCCGGGGCGCAGGCGCGGTGTGCCGCGGTCATGTTGCCAGGCGACGTTGGCGGGCAGTCTGGGTGCCGCGAGGTTCAGTACGCTTCCCAGATACGGAACGTAACGGGCCACTGGAGCGCTGTACACGCCGGCGACGAGGACGGCGGCGAGCAGCCCGATTAGGACGACCAACCAGGTGCGAAGTGCGCGGCCCCTACGTGGCGCCCAGCGGGCCTTCGCCTTGGTCACGCACCGGCTCCGCAAACGAGTCCGAGGGCCAGGAGTTGCTCGGCGTGGGCTAAGCGCGCGAACGCAGTATCGCTCCAGTGGCGCACGCGCTGCAGGTCAGTGAGCGGATCGCCGGTGGGTGAGTCGGCCAGGGCATGCACGGCGGCCAGTTCAGCGGCGCTGAAAGCAGCACCCGGGGCGGCGCGGAGCCCGTTGGCGTCGGCCACCAGCCATAGCAGCTGCAGCTCGGTAGCGGCCACACGGTCGGCGGCAGACTCGGCGTTGTCGTATATGGCGCGTATGTCGGCCGCAATTGACTCCAGCTCGCTTTCCTTAGCTTTGACGCGCTCAAGGGCGCTCCGCGGTCGGTTGAGGGCAGGCGGCGGCGGCCACGACACTTGCATAGTCTGTTGCGTCCCTCCGAGGTCGGTACTCACGCCTAGCTGCCCCGCCACGGGATAACCGTTCGGTATAGGCAGGCGCATTTCGAGCCCGATGGTGCCTTGCAGGGCGCCGCGCTGGTACGCACCGCCGCCTAACAGCTCGAGGCTTAGGTCTGGTGCGCGCAGGGCCTGGTGCTCGAGGTCTTGGAGATCGTGGTGCATTTCAGCCTGCGCCAGTAAGGGCGAGCTGACGAGGCAACGCTCGAGCGGCGGCAGTTCGGGAACTACTTGAGGCAGCAGCTGACTGTAGGGCGGGGATTCAAGTGCGCTAGCGGTGAGGCCCAGCGGTACGAATAGCTCGGCTTCCAACTCTGTGAGCCTTCGCGTCACGTAAGCCAGGAGGCTTTCTGCGCCTTGCTGGAGAACCAGGAGGTCACGTTCGGCGGGATCGAGCGCTACGGCGATGTCCAAAGATGCGGGTCTGTGCCAACCCGACAGATAAAGCCGCTGCAGGGCGCCCGAGACTTGCTCTTCGACGCTCCTTAGGAGGGAGACCTCGAGGAGCCCGAGCTTGAAGTAGCTGAGCGCCTCGTGCCTTGCGAGGTTCTGGTCGAGGCCGAGGGCCCTTAGCCGTTGATCTTGTAGAAGGTTCAGTATGGCCGAGTTACTGCGGTACAGGGGCAGCGTGACGCTGAGGTCGAGTTCTAGCGTCCACCGTTGGAAGTTGGACCAGGTGGCGCGCTCGGTGAAGGAGAGGCGCGGTAGGTGGCGGTGTTCTAGCTGGCGGCCCAGCGCCTCTACCTGCCAGGCGGCGTCCTCAAGGTCGGTGGGCGGCTGGTACGCGGCTTGGTAACGGGCCAGCAACTCCTGCAAAGAGGTGCCGGGGGCAGGAGTTTCGGCGTGGGCCACAGCGCCGACGACCAGAAGCACCAGCGCGGCAGCAATGCTTCGGGCGTAGTGGTGCCGGAGGCGTATCACGGAAGCTCCACGCCCCACGCAGAACTGATGCGAGGAAACTCGAGTGTGTAGCGTTGCCCTGCGAGTTCTAGCAGTGCCACGGGCCTGACAGTGAGCGTGCCCGAGCCTGTGGGCATGATGCTTTGCGGGTCGATGAGCACGGCATAATTGGCGGTTTCGCCGGGCGCTAGGCTGGAGGGCTCGAAGAGGGAGCCGTGGGCAATTAGGTCGTCGTACCGCCCGAAGAAGTTGGCTGGTTCGTAGCGGAAGACACGGCCGACCGTGCGAACGAAGCCGCTGTCGTTCCCGAAGCCGACGATGCTGAGAGGTTCTGGGTGCGTGTTGGTGAGACTCAGCAAGATAACCAGGGCAGGCGACGCCGTCGCGGCGGTGTGCGGCATGGGCATGCGGTCGGGCCTGAAAGAAGTCAGGAGGTCCGTTAGTGGGGTCAGTTCCGGCAAGCGGTTAACCGTCACGATTGCAGCCGCGGGCCACGACGACTCGCCGTCGGAGAACAGCAGGTCGACACGACCCCCGCAGGCGCCCTCGTTTGGCACCTCGAAGCGCACCACCAGCACCTGGTCGGGTGCGCCTTCGTGTACCCCTTGGGCAACCAGGCAGTCCGCCGCGCTGTAGCTGAACTCGGTCCACGGAATCTGGGGCGGCGGTACGTAAAGCTCGATGAAGGCAGGCTCGTCGGCTAACAAGTCCTGGTAGTGCACGGCCACGATGGGCGGGTCGTTCGCGGTGGCGTCTTGGGATTGCGCCCAGGCTGACTGACCCAGGCAAAAGAGCGTGATCAAACCGACGAGCAGGACGGTACGAACGTGCGCATGGCCTTTAGGGTGTGCGGCGGGCTCGCCAGCAATTGTGCGAACTGCGGGTATCTCGGACATTCCGTACACTCCTTGAGTGGGGCAGGTTGCTGAACAGGGAGCCGGGGTGGGCCGACCCGAGGGCCGGCCCGATCAGTTCACTGGAGGTACTGGTACTTGACGGTGTTCTCCTGCCGGAAGGTCTCGGTCAGGCCCGTGATCTCGCGGTAACCGTCGCTCCACTGAATGTAGTGTCGGTACGTCACGGTAACGTACCAGCGGTCGGTGCCTTCCATCAGCAGGACGGTCTTTCCTGGCGGCACAGTGAACTCCAGCGTCTGGTTCCTGTTGCAGTGATATGTCGTGCCGATGGAGATGCCGAGGCCCCTACCGATGGAGACGCTGCCACTGACCCACCGGTTCTGACATTCATCGGAGTAGCTCACCGTGTGCTTCGCGGACGTGTGGGGAGTGGGGTTTGGATACGGCCGCACCAGACGCGTGTTGATGGTCACCTTAGAGCTGGTGTTGCTCTTTATGAGGTCCCAGCCTTCGTGGCGGATGGTGGGGTAAGGGTTGGGGTTGCAGGTTGGACACTCGCCTGCCATTACCCGGCTGGTCTCTGCAGCGGTTAGGGCTGCGAGGTCAGCGGTCAGTGGTGCGGCGGAGGCCGCGGACAGCAGCGTCAGGAACAGCATGTTCACGGTCCAGAGGATCAGGCGTTTCATGGTTTCTCCTTAGGGAGCGGGCGCTTGGGAACTTCTACGGCTGCTTGAACAGGACACCTCCCCTCTTTCCCGCTGCGCTCAGAGCTGCGCTGGTGATCAGCAGGGCCGACACCAGGCATGTGAGCGCGCCGACCCAGTCGCCGTACCTCACGTACGGAGTTGGGCCGACCCCTGCACCAAGTCGTGCGCGGAGCACAGTCGCCTGGCCACGGCTGGTGACCGCGACCAGGGCACCGTTGCCGCCGATGAGCGCGCTGGGGCCGGTGTTCGAAGCGAACGCCAGCGGCAAGCCGCTTTCGACGGCGCGGAACCGCGCAAGACGAAGGTGTTGATACGGAACGTGGCCGCGCGCGGCGAAGGCGCCGTCGGTCAGCACGGCCAGCAGTTGGGCCCCGGCGCGAACGGTTGCGCGCACGGTGGCCGGGAAAACGACGTCGTAGCAGATCAGCGGCGCTGCCGAGAGCGTTCCGCCGCTAGCCAGCGGCACCGCCACAGGTGCGGGGGCGCTGCCGGCTGTGAGGCCAGCCTCGCTCACCGGCACCAGGTGCGTCTTGGCGTAAACGTGGCTCAGCGTTTGGCCCGTCCAGAGGAAAACGGAGTTGGTTGCGGCGCCCGCGGGGTCGCGGCCAGGCGCGCCGACCAGAGTAGGTGGAAGCTTAAGGAGGGTGGCCTCGGAGTGAGAGCCTACTGAAGCGAGCGGCTCCGCCGATAGCAGGTGGTGGGGCCAGGCGCCCTCTGGTAACACCACCAGGTCGGGCACCGCGCCGTTGGCGCCCAGGGCAGTGGAGTCGGCAACCAGTTGTGACAGTTCGTTGAGGATCTGATTGCGCACGGCCTCGACGTTCCTGGCGGCCGCCAGCACGGCCGTTGGGCGGTTGGGTTGCACCACCGCTACGTCGAACGTGGCGTTACTTGGGGGCGGTATTGACAGCCAGGCCGACCCGATCAGACCCGCCAGTAGCGCCAGTACTGCCGTGGGCGCGAGCCATCGCCGCGGCTGACGCTGTCGGAGCCCGCGGATCAGGGCGGTGACCAGCTGCGCGAGGGCGGCGTTGGCCAGCAGCAGGGCCAGACTCGTTGCGGTAACCGAACCGAAGCGCGCCAAGTGCATTGCTGGCAACCCGGCCTGGGAGTACCCGATGGCGCTGAGGGGCAGCGCGTATTGGCCCAGCAGAGCCGGCTGTGCGGGCACGAACTCGGCCGCCACCCAGAGAAGCGCTAACGCCCAGGGGCCCGCGGCCGCCGGCCCATGGCGCGCAACGAACCATGCGGCTGCGCCAGCCAGTGCGAAAGGTAAGGCGGCCACCACTACAGCGAACGTGTGCCAGCCTGGCCCGAGGGCCGCGGCGGGCTCGTAACCCAGGCTGGTGACGCCCAGCGCGGCTACGCCGGTCAGCGCCGCAGCTGCTAACCAAGACTTGGAGTAGGGCAAGGCCACAAGCAGTGGCACGAAAGCCACCCACGCCAGGAGTTCGAGGCCCCAAGGGCGACCAGCCACCGACAACAGGGCGGCGCTGCCGAAAGCGCAAAGAAGGTGTCCGGGGAGTAGGAAGCGCGTCATGGCAGCTGATTCAGAACGAAGACCCTGCCGCTGAAGCGGTCGGCGAACGAACTGAGCGCCAGGGCGCGCGCACCCTCCGCAGGGTCGGCTACCGCTACGTAGCCGTAGCTAACGTCGGCCACGGCCACCAGGTGGCCCTGCTCTGAGCTCGACTCGAGGTGAGCCACGAACGGTGTTGGCACGAGGTTCAGCTGGGACGCGGTGACGCGGTACCAGGTGCCCGCCAGGCCGATGTGGTGCGCAAGGCGGGCGAACTCGGAAAGCGAGATGCCGGCCGGACCCAGCGCCGTGAGGGCCACCAACTCGGCTTCCGAGCGGGGCTCGCCGAGCCAGGTGCTCAACGTGGCCAGTGCGGCGGGACCGCAGCTGTTGGCGCTGGTCTGGCGCACCACGAACAACGAGTCGAGCGGGTGCGGCTGCGCGTTCCAGGCGGCGCTGGCGGCAACGCCGTGAGCGCCAGGGCCGAAGACGACCAGCAGGCAACCGAGCAGCAGCGCGGCGCGGAGCAGCGCGTTTGGGCTGGCGCGGTGGGCTAAAGGCGTACGTGCACTCATGGCGGCGCTCCTAACCTGTCGGACTTGGCTCAGGTTAGGAGCGCGGGGTTGCGTTGGGGTTGGGAAGATTGGCTCAGGCCGAGGGGCTGTGGGCAGCGCTACCGCTGCGGCGCTGGATCAGTTCACGGGGGCAGAGCCGTAGTCGTGTTCGAACTCGGTCCAGGTGACCAGGTCACCGCTTTGCCACGCGCGCCCGAACGGACCGGCCGGGGCGGGCGGGTCGAGCAGGAATCCCTGCAAGTAGTCGCAGCCTACACCCACGGCCGCTACGGCCTGCTCCTCGCTCTCGATGCCTTCAGCCACCACCTTGGCGCCCAGCCCGTGCGCCAGGACCACGGCGGCGCGCACGACGAGCCGCGCCCGCATGTCGTTACCGCCCAGGCCCTTCACGAACGAACGGTCCAGCTTCACGAAGTCGATAGGCATGTAGCGCAGGCGGCCCAGTGAGGAGTAGCCGGAGCCGAAATCGTCGATGGCTACCCGCACACCCAGGGCGCGGATCTCGGCCAGCCGCTTCTCCACCACGGGCTGTATGGCCGATGTTTCGGTCACTTCTACCAGCAGGCGCTCCGGCGCCAGGCCGGAGGCCAGCAGAGCACGCCGCACGGAGGCCACCAGGCCAGGCTCTGTGAACTGGTGAGGCGACACGTTCACCGACACGTTGAAGGCGCCGTGACCGTCCTGCTCCCAGCGCATCGCCTGACGGCACGCCTCCGCCAGGACCCAGTTGCCTATCGAGACGATCAAGCCGGCGCGTTCTGCGAGCGGCACGAACTCCTGCGGCTGGATCACGCCCCGCTCCGGGTGGTTCCAGCGCAGCAGCGACTCGACCGTCCGCACCGCCACCTGCGTACCGCCAGCTTCCGGGTTGAGGCCGGCGAGAACGGTGCCTATCGGCTGGAAGTAGAGCTCGAGCTCGCCCTTACCGAGCGCCTCACGCAAGTCGCGGGCCAGCGCCGAGCGCTCCTGCTCATGCGTACCTTCGGACGCCAGGCGGTAGCCCTCGCCGCGCTCCTTGGCACGCGCCACCGCCGACTCCGCCAGCGACATCTGCTCGGTCTGGGTGGCGGCGTCCAGGGGGTAACGACTGAAGCCGAGCGTCACGGTCACCTGGAGCGGCCCGCCGCCCACGCTGAACGGAGGCTGGAACGCGCTGTTCACGCGGCCGGCAAGCGCAGCGGAGCTGTGCTCGTCGAAATGCTCCTCTATCAGTAGGCCGAACACGTCGCCACCCAGGCGCGCCAGCACGTGCGCATCCTGCCCCACCGTGTTGGCGAGCCTCAAAGCGGACTCGCGCAGGATCTCGTCGCCGGCGGCCGTGCCGAAGCGCTCGTTGATGCTGCGGAAGTCGTCGAGGTCGACCAGCACCAGGGTCACGTGCTTATCGGCGCGCCCGCGCGTGAGCTGCTGGTGCGTGCGGTGGAACGCCGCGCGGTTGGTGAGGCCCGTGAGCGAATCGAGCGCGAGGATGCGAGCGGCCGTCTCCTCCGTGGCGAGAGCCGCGCTGCGGCGCTCGATGGAGTTGGTCAGGCCGAACAGCAGCAGCAGGTACGAGACGCCCACCAGTACCAGGTCCAGCAGGGCGCCCAACTCGCGCTCGCCGGCCGGTAGCGGGTTCGCAACGAACAGGTGAACGGCCACGCGCGCCACGCCCAGCACGAGCAGCAGCGCCGACACGCCCAGCGCCAGCTTGCTGCGGAAGGCCAGGAACGCCCACACGATCAGCAGCGCCAGCCAGATGGTGAAGCTGCGGATGGCGCCGGGGTACGAGATGAAGTCGCCTGCGAGCGCCAGACGCAGGAAGCCGAGGCTGGTGGCGGCGCCCACCAGCAGCACCCCGACCTCCAGCACGCGGAACAGCCGCGGTGCCAGCAGCATGAGCACGGCCCCCACTAGCGCCAGCGCGGCCACCGTGTAGCGCGCGTAATCCTCCACCGGCGTGCCCACGAGCCGGTTCGCCACCAGCGACTGCACCGCCACCAGGCTGAGGATGGCCGCGTACAGCGGGCGCTTGAAGCGCCGCAGGCTCCTCTCGACGGCTGGCAGTACTGGCTTGTGTGACTCGAGCAAGGCGGATCCTCACAAGGAAGGGGCTGGCAGGCGAGAAGCTCACCGCATGCAGCAGAGCATCGCACGCCGCGCCCCCGCACGATGTGAAGGTTGAGCGCCGCCGCGCCAACGGGAGGCGAACTTGATGGGCGTCAAGGAAGCCCGCGCGCCGTTCGCCTACCCTCCACGTAACGGGACCGGAGCCGCAGGCCGAAGAACCGACTGGAGGTCAAGAGATGAACGACGTAACGACCAGTAAGAAGAGCATCCTCAGGGCGGAGGGCTTCTCGTGCCCTTCCTGTGTTGCCAAGGTCGAGAAGCAGCTCGCCACGGTTGAGGGCGTGCACAGCGTGAAGGTGAGCTTCGCCAACTCCAAGATCGAGGTCGTGCACGACCCCGCCACACCCGTCGACACCTTAGTAGCGCAGGTGGCTAAGGCTGGTTACAAGGCGCGCCCTTCGGCGTTCTAGGCAGGAAGGCGACTCCGTGAACCTCCTCGACCGCTGGGTCAACGCCAACCGCGGCGTCACGGTGCTCTCGGGCGCGCTCATCGCCGCAGCGCTGCTGTGCTCCTGGACGCTAGGAGCGGAGGGCGGCACCCCGGTCGGCCGGTACCTGATGGTGGCGGCCGCGCTGGTTGCCGGCGTGCCGATAGCCGTGAAGGCGGTTCGCGCGCTGCTGACGCGCCTCGTGAGCATAGACCTGCTCGTGACGGTGGCCGCTAGCGGCGCGCTCATCATCGGCGAGGTGTGGGAGGCGGCCGCGGTCACGTTCCTCTTCTCGCTGGGTAACGCCCTCGAGGGCGCCACGCTCGATAAGACCCGCTCGGCGCTGGCCGAGCTGGTGAAGGTGGCCCCCGAGACCGCGCTCGTACTGCGGGGCGGAGAGCAGGTTCAGGTGGGCGCCGGCGAGGTCGAGGTTGGCGAGACGGTGCTCGTGAAGAACGGCGCCCGCGTGCCGGTAGACGGCGAGGTCATCGGCGGCGCCGGCAGCGTCGACGAGGCCACCATCACGGGTGAGGGGCTGCCGGCAGAGAAGCTGCCGGGCAGCAAGGTGTTCGCCGGCACCATCGCGGCCGCCGGCTTCATGCAGGTGCGCGCCACCGGGGTGGGGGCCGACACAACCTTGGCGCGCATCATCCACCGCGTCGAGGAAGCGCAGGAGGCCAAGGCGGGCACGCAGCGCTTCATGGAGCGCTTCGCGCGCTGGTACACGCCCGGCATCATGCTGCTCGCGCTGGTGGCGGGGTTGCTCAGCGGCAGCGCCGCGCTGGGCCTCACGCTGTTGGTGATCGGCTGCCCGGGCGCGCTAGTGATAAGCATCCCCGTGTCGATCGTTGCCGGCATCGGCCGCGGCGCCCGCGACGGCGTGCTCATCAAGGGCGGCGAGCACCTCGAGACCGCCGCGCGCGTGACCGTGGTCGCGCTCGACAAGACCGGCACCGTCACAGAGGGCAAGCCGCGACTTACCGACGTGGTGGTGCTCGAGCCCGGCATGACGCGTGAGGAGCTGCTGCACCTGGCGGCGGGCGCCGAGCTGGGCTCCGAGCACCCGCTGGCCGCGCCGGTGGTGGCCGCCGCCACCGCGGCCGGTGTGGCCCCCGAGAGCCTGCCGGAGAGCAGCGAACCGGCGCCCGGCATGGGCGTGGTGGCGCGCTTCGGCGGTCACCGCGTGGCGGTGGGTAACCGAAGGTTGCTGGAACGAGAAGGCGCGCTTAGCGCGGCGGTGACCTCGGCGGCCGCCGAGCTCGAGGGCGCCGGCCGCACGCCGATGCTGGTGGCGCTGGATGGCCGCGCCGTTGGAGTGCTGGGGGTGGCCGACGAACTGCGCCCCGGCGCCACCGAACTCGTGGAGGGACTGCGCCGGGCGGGAGTTAAGCGCGTAGTCATGCTCACGGGCGACGCGCCGCGCGTGGCCGCCGCAGTGGCCGCCGCCACGGGCGTGCACGAGGTGCGCGCGGGTCTGCTTCCCGACGACAAGCTCAAGGCGGTGCGGGAGCTGCAGGCCAGCGGTGAGGTGGTGGCCATGGTGGGCGACGGCGTCAACGACGCTCCCGCACTGGCCACCGCCGACGTAGGCGTGGCTATGGGCGCGGCGGCCTCGGCGGTGGCGCTAGAGACCGCCGACATCGCGCTGCTGTCGGGCCAGGTCAGGCGCCTACCGGAGGCACTGTCGCTGGCGCGGCGCACCGTGCGCAACATGCGCCAGAACATCGTGGTGGCGCTGGCCACGGTGGCGCTGCTCCTGGCGGGGGTGCTGTTCGGTGGCGTGACCATGGCCGCCGGCATGCTGGTTCATGAGGCGTCGGTGCTGCTGGTCATCGTGAACGGCATGCGGCTACTGCGACCAGCACGGCCGCGCCACGCCTTAGCGCGTGAGGAGCGCCAGTCGGACTCGGCGCTGGCGCGGTCGCGCAGGACGCGGCAGCTTGTTTAGCGCGTGAGGAGCGCCGTGAGGGCCGCCATGAACTCCTCCGGTCGCTCTAGGTAGGGCGTGTGCCCCACTCCCGCCATGGCCAGTTCTTCGTACTCGCCGCCCTCGCCCTCGTACAGGTTCAGCACGTAGCGCGTCTGGCTCACCATGGGTTGCGGCGGGAAGACGTCGTCACCGGGCCAGCCCGGCACCGCGCCGAGCTTGCCGAGCGTGCCGAAGTCGAACAGCGACATGTCGGACACTATCTGATCATCCTTGCCCCGCACCCACAGGATGCGCGGCTTGCCCTGTAGCGCCAGCAGGCGCTCGACGGTGTTGCCCACGTACTTGGGGGCGATGGCGTTGGCCGGGCCGTGAACCCCTGGCGCCACGCCGGGCCAGTTCTCCGAAGCGGTGAAGTCGCCGGGGTACTTCTGCGGCCCCACCTTCTCGCTTAGTAGTCCAGACAGGAGTTCCTCCTCCCGCTCACTGCGGAAGGGCGGCTTCCAGTAATAGGTGTTCATGACGTTGCGGGGAGCGTTGTCCTCGTCGCTGCTGCGGTCGCCGGCGCCCATGCGCGAGGCGAAGTCCGGGTTAACGGAGCCGCCGCCCGAGCCAGCGAAGTCCGGGAAGTTGGGGATGCCGTTCTCGCCGCGCGTACCGCCGAAGCCGTACGGCGAGCCGGGCGCCACCAGGGTGGCGCTGTCGATGTTGGCGCCGTCGGCAGCCAGCAGGCCCCACAGCACCGAGCCGCCCAGCGAGTGGCCCACCGCGTGGTAGCGCCCTATCCCCAGTTCGGCCTTGAGGGCCAGGAGGTCGTCGACCCAGTCGCCAACGCCGCGCGTGGCGTCTACCAACACGTCGTCGGTGTCGCCGTAACCCCTGAGGTCGGGCGCCACGGCGCGGAAACCCTCGGGCAGCGCCAGCATGGTCTCCTCCCAGAACGTGCTGGAGGAGGCGTTACCGTGAACGAACAGCACAGGAACGCCGTCTGCGGGTCCAGAGAACAGGGCGTGGATGGTGAGGCGGGGGGTGCTCACGCGGCGAGACTCGATTCCGGGAAGCGTAGGGATGGAAGCCACGGCGAGGTCCTTTCAGAACAGAGCTGGCGACGGGCAGGCACGTGTGGGGACGCCCCTCGACCAGTGAGCCAAGCCACCCTACCGAGGTGCATGTGCTGCTGCCGGTACCACGTTACCGCACGCTTGTAGCGCATACATGAACGGTGAGTTCAGGTGCTGTGCCCTCTACTTCACGCGGCTCACACCGGCGGCACTAAAGTCGTTACAGGTAACATCAGATCGGACCGTAGCTCACAGTTGGCGGGCCAGCGGCGATCGAACCTCTGCTTAAGGAGCACACGATGCGCGATCTTGCAGTCAACGGAACGCAGTACCGGTACTGGCGCTTGTCTGTAAGGGTGCTAGCAGCACTGAGCCTGGCCCTGGCCGTGTCGGTCGGCGGTCTGGCGTTCGCTCAAGGCGGCGAGTCCAGCGAAGCCGCCAACGTAGCCACCGCCGACGTGCTGGGCACCCAGATAATCCTTCCCGACGGCACGCGCTGCCTGCCGCTGCCCCCAGCGGAACGCGGCGACGTGGCGGGCACCGTACTGCAGCTCTACTGCGGCGACGGCATGCCCAAGGGCCTCGTGGGCGGCGTGCTCGAGAGCGCCGGCCAGATCAGCCTGGAAGTGGTGGACCTCAGCGGCGGCGATGGCACGGACCTCGCGGGCGCCGCCACGCGCCTGGCGCTGTTCGACGTTCAGCAGTTGGTTCTGGTGAACGACGCGGTGTGCCGCCCAGCCGAGCAGGCCACCATAGCCGGCACGAGCAAGACCGTGACCTACGAGTGCGAGTTGGGGGGCAGCAGGTGGGTCATCCTCGGCGCGGTCGAGTCGCGCACGGTCGACGGTTTCCTCACCGAGCACGTGTACCTGGCGGAGGTCGGTGCGGACGGCGCCGTTGCCGGAGCCGAGCAGAACGTCGACGTGGCCGTTATCGACGGCTCGCTGCCGCTCACCAAGGGCGACTGGGTCATGACCTCCTGGGGCACCGGTCAGGCGCCGCCCATCGAGGGCGCCGCCCCCACCATCACCTTCAACGAGGGCATGATCAGCGGCCGCACCGGCTGCAACTCGTTCTTCGCTCCCGCCAGCATCCTCGCGCCGGGCCAGCTCGAGCTGGGCGTGGTCGGCGCCACACTAATGATGTGCGAGGAGTCGCTAATGCGGCAGGAGCAGCGCTTCATGGCCGCCCTCGACGGCGTGAGCGGCTACGAACTGATCGACGGCGACCTGTTCCTCTTCGGCGGTGCGGAAGTCGTCCGCTTCGGGCGGGTAGAGCAGCAGTAGGAACCTACAGGTCGGCGCCGCAGCCTTGAGCCGCGCAGCGCTAACCAGGTAGCCGAGCAAGCCTTGTGCGCCGTGCCATGATGTTGCGGATGAGCGACACCGTGGCGCGGCGCGCCCGTACCGCCAGTAACTCTCAGGAGTGCGCCTCATGACGGCCCAAGCCGAAGGCGACGCCGTGGACCTGACGCGCCTGCCCGTAACACCAACCGAGCTGGCTACCGCCATCCACGCCACGCCGCACAAGATGGTCATGGCTTTCGCGGGTGCAGGCGCTCAGTCACTGGCGTGGCTGCACGGTGTTGGCGGCTCCAGCCGCACCATCCTCGCTGCGCTCGATATCTACTCCCCCGCCAGCATGCTCCAGCTGGTGGGCTTCATGCCGGCCAGGTTCACCTCCAGGCGCGTGGCGCGAGCCATGGCGCGCCGCTCGCGCGCGCTGGCGGCGAGCTACGCGCCTGCCTCCGACCCCGTGTTCGGCCTGGCCAGCACCGCCACCATCGCCACTGACCGCGCCAAGCGCGGCGATCACCGCGTGGCCGCGGCGGTAACGGACGCCTTTGGCACGGTCACGTACTACCTGACCCTCGAGAAGGACGCCCGCGACCGACTGGGCGAGGAGGAGATCGTGAGCCTGCTGCTCCTGCGCGCCGCGGCCGACGCCTGCGGGGTTCTGGCGCGGCCCGAGCTGCCGCTGGTTACAGGCGAGGTGGTCGAGACCACGTTCATGCCCAGCGACTTGCTGGGCGGGCTCGACGCCGGCACGCGCGACCTGGTGGTCGTGCGCCCGGACGGTGTGCTGGTGAGCGCCCCGGAGGCGGGACCGCACGCGGTGCTCTCGGGCGCCTTCAACCCGCTGCACAGGGGCCACCTGGAGATGCTGCAGGCTGCCGAGCGTCACACGGGCCTGCCTGGACTGTTCGAGATGCCGCTCGTGAACGCCGACAAGGCGCCCATTGGGCTGCTCGAGGCGCGCCGCCGCGCTCATCAGCTGGCCGGCCGCGGCCCCGTAGCTCTTACGCGCGCTCCGCTGTTCGTGCAGAAGGCCGAGCTGTTCCCTGGCAGCGTGTTCGTGGTGGGTGTCGACACGGCCGAGCGGATCCTCGAGCCGCGCTTCTACGGCGGCGCGGAGGAGCGCACGCGCGCCCTGCGCGAGGTGGCCTCCCACGGCTGCCGGTTCCTGGTGGCCGGCAGGCTGGACAACGGCGAGGGTTACAAGACGTTAAGCAACCTGACGTTGCCCGCTGGCCTGGAGGACGTGTTCGAGGAACTGCCCGAGACCGAGTTCCGGCGCGACGTGAGCAGCACCGAGATCAGGCAGCGGTGGGTGGAGGCGCAGGCGCGGCCGGCTAGCGGCGGTTGAGGTTCAGGCGTCGGCTTCCAGTGCCCTTCAATTGACGCTGGAAGGCAAACCCAAGGCCGCGTTCATGTGGCTCTCATGTTGTCTCACGCTAAACGGTCTACTATTGGGCGTTCCTTGAAAATCGACAGGTTTTCTAGTGACTCGGGCAAGCGCCCGGTAATTCTTTGGCTAAACAGAGCTTTAGCAGATAGGCAATACAACATGGCAACAGGCACCGTTAAGTGGTTCAACAGCGAAAAGGGCTTCGGCTTCATCGAGCAGGCCGACGGCGGCAACGACGTCTTCGTGCACTTCTCCGCCATCCAGGGCGACGGCTACCGCTCGCTCAACGAAGGCGACGAAGTCGAGTTCCGCGTCGAGCAGGGCCAGAAGGGCCTTCAGGCTGCCGACGTGCGCGTTACTAACGCCGCTTCGCGCTACTAAAACTTCGTAACCTAGCTGCCCGGTTCACGCCGGGAAGGGCGCCCGCGTTCAACGCGGGCGCCCGCGATTTCGTGGGCCCCCTTTCTAGGTAGCTGATCTGGATGATGTGGCGCCACGGAGGCGCAGACAATACCGTAGCTGCGCGCCGTAAGGGTGAGGAATCCGTTGCCGCCACTTCTCCGACCTGGTTGTGAAACTAGCGCAAGGTAGTGATGTGAAACGAGAGCGGGTGGCCCAAGGCGCAACGCAACGCGAGTTGTCGGCATAGAAGGTGGCGGGCATAGCTAGCAAGAGCCGGTTTCACTTGGAAGTTAGACTAGAATCCGCTATGCGACTTCTCCAAGTTTCAACCGTGGCGGCTGCATTGGAGGCCTTCCTGGTCCCATTCGCCCGACACTTCCGAAAGATTGGCTGGGAAGTTCATTGTGCCGCCGCTGACGTCACCCAAAGTGAGATCTGTGCCGCTGAATTTGATGGATCTCATGATGTACCGTGGTCAAGAAACCCCCTTGCGTTCAAGAATCTCCTAGCTGGCCGCCGAGTTCGGGC
>Ga0265293_10004943_pt1 | contig 22864 bp, 24 predicted proteins | sample Munlanlewell138R_FD_192505 | JGI IMG/M metagenome (GOLD analysis project Ga0265293, IMG submission 192505) | Leachate microbial communities from a municipal landfill in Southern Ontario, Canada - Leachate well 138R | ecosystem: Engineered > Solid waste > Landfill > Unclassified | place: Canada... | reverse complement strand
TAAACTCCTCTTTATCTATCATACTTTTACTCCAAATATTTATTTGAAATAAATAGTATCTTCTTTAAATAAAGTGGTACATTTTTACTCTGCGTTACTGGTGTATTTTACCTCTGCGTTTGACAATAAGTACAATTGGACTTTTAATAAAGCCATGAGTCATAATATAAGTGTTCAAAAAATCTTTATTATTTGTATAGTTACTCAATATATCAACTTGCGTATTTTTGTTTTTTTTAACAGCATCTGGCCAAGGTTGAGATGGAACTCTTTGTATCTCAATATTTAGTTTTTTCTTTATAATATCTAGATAATCAGCTACCATTCCGATGTGATTTCCGTAATCATCAAAAGCTTCATAAGGGAGATGGTTTGGATTTCCAGAATATTTTATTGTGGGATGATTGTGTAGCCACTCTAATTCTTTTTTAGTTAAAGAATCTTTGAGTTCTGCTGCAAACATAAGATGAGAAAATATAAAATAAATAAATAATATAACAACTTTCATATCAATCCTTTTAAAATTTTACAATATTTGACTTAGTTGTTCACTTTTTTGCTCAATTACAGATGCGCTATCAAGAAAGCTTTTTGCAACTCTTAAGAAATCATTATGACATGCTACAAAGACATCTACTATGTTCGAATCAAACTTAGAGCCGCTGCCTTGTACTATTGTTTTTACTGCATCTTCATGAGATATAGCACTTTTATAGATTCTCTCACTTATAAGAGCATCATATACATCAGCCACTGCCATAAGCCTTGCTGAGATTGGAATTTCATCACCACAAAGTCCAAGTGGATAACCGCTGCCATCATAATTTTCATGATGGCTGAAGGCTATCTCTTTTGCAACTCTTAAACATTTTACTTCTACGCCAAGTTCTTTTTCAGCATGCTCTATTGCATCTTTGCCTAAAGTTGTGTGCCTCTTCATTATCTCAAACTCTTCTAGAGTAAGAATCCCAGGCTTTAAAAGAATTTTATCGGCGATACCTACCTTTCCAATATCATGCAAAGGAGCCGATCTATAGAGAGTTTCTATCATTTCATCACTTAGATATTCTCTAAATCTTGGATGACCCTTTAGTGCAACTGCTAAGATAGAGATATAGTGTTGTGTTCTTTTTATGTGATTTCCTGTATCTAAGTCTCTTGTTTCAGCAAGAGAAGTTAGAGTAAGTATTGTCACGTCTTTAATAACAGAGACCTCTTTTGTTCTTTTGATTATCTCTTTTTCTAAATATGTATTTTTATCTTTTAAAAAATCTTTTGCCTCTTTATTTTCTAACTGAGTCTTGATTCTTGAGAGCATTATAGAGGCTGAAAGAGGTTTTGTAATATAGTCAGCCGCTCCCATTTCAAGCCCTTTTTGTTCATCTTCCACATTTCTCATTGCAGTTAAAAATATAACAGGGATATCTTTTGTTTTAATGTCTTTTTTTAATACTTTAATAACATCATATCCACTCAGCCCAGGCATCATGATGTCAAGTAATATTAGGTCGACAGCATCTGAAGACTCAAGATATCTAAGTGCTTTTTCTCCACTATTTGCTACTTTTACTCTATATTTATCTTTTAGTAGATCCAAAATAAGAAAAAGATTTTCAGCATTATCATCTACAACTAAAATAGTTTTTCGCAGATTTTTTTCTTCAATATATTTTGACATTCAAGCTATTCCTCATTTATGATAGGTAGGCGAAGTTCTAAGCATGCACCATCATTAGTATTGTATGCGCTGATATTTCCATTTAATTTCTTTTGTATTATTTGGCGACACATATATAAACCCACTCCAGAATCCTCTTTGTCATCTTTTGTAGTGACATGTTTTTCAAAGATAGATTCTATATTATCCATCTTTATCCCACCACCATTATCACAAATTTGGAGGATTACTTCATTGTCCTTTATAAAAGATTTTGCTTTTATCCATTTTTGTTCGCCATCTGTTTTAATCACGTCAATAGCATTGTTTAAGATATTTATTAGTATCTGAATTAGAAAATTTTTATATGAACGATATTTAAAACTCACAATATCGTTATGTACATCTATGGATGTTTTACCAAATCTATGAGATAAAATTTCTACAGCGTGTGCAAAAATATCTTTTAAATCAAACATTTCTCTCTCTTTGTCATTTCTAGCAAAGTCTCTAAAATCATCAATTGTATGCGAGAGATAATGAGCTTCTGAAATAATAGTATCAAGAGTTTTCATCAAGTCATCAATATCTAATTCGCCAAAATCATGATTCATTTTTAAAACTGAACAGCTCATATTTATAATAGAAAGAGGCTGTTTCCATCGATGTGTGATATTTTCAAACATCTCTCCTAATGTAGTCATTCTGCTTTGTCTAAGTAGCATCTCATCTTTGGATTTTAAGTCATATACCATCTTGTCGTAAAAGAGTTTTAAGTCAATATGAGTCTTTACCCTTGCTTTTAAAACTTCAGGTATGAAGGGTTTTGTAATATAATCAACTGCCCCATATTCAAAGCCTTTTACAATATCTGATATTTTTTCAAGGGCTGTTAAAAAGATTATGGGTGTTTGGACATAAAGAGGGTTGTTTTTTATAATTTTACACATCTCATAGCCATCAATTTCTGGCATCATAATGTCTAGAAGTATTAAGTCAATTTCTGGTTCACTTTGAAGCAGATTTAGAGCTTTATGTGGGCCACTGGCAAGTTTTAAATTGTAGTCATCTTTTAAAAGTCCCATTACTAAGCTAAGTATATCCGGCGTATCATCAATAACTAAAATAGTCGATTTCTTATTAATCTTATTCATTATATTTAATTCTCACAAATAATTTTTACTTAACAAGCAATTATCTTATCTCTTTTTTACTTAATAATTCAACTCATTATCTTTTAAAATACTCAATTGAATGCTCTGTGAAGAATTATTAAGTTGGATCCTGAATCAAGTTCAGGATGACAGTCTGTTTGTTTAGGATGACGTGTGTTCCGTCATTCCGTGCTTGACACGGAATCTAGTTCAGAAAGATAGTTTGCTTAACTATAAAAACATTAAAATTAATGAACACCTTGATTGACATCCACTCAACTCTTATGATATAATACCGCTTAGTTATTCTAACAATTATAATACAAAAGATAGGAAAAGAACAAATGGCTAAATCGTTATATAAGACTCTTGAAGTATCGGAAAATGCGAGTGAGAGCGAGATTAAAAAAGCGTATAGAAAGTTAGCGCGACAATATCACCCAGATGTAAACAAAGATAAGGGTGCTGAAGATAAATTTAAAGAGATAAATGCTGCTTATGAAATACTAAGCGATAAAGAGAAAAAGCAGCAATATGATAGACATGGTGACAATATGTTTGGTGGTCAAAATTTCCATGACTTTTCTCGTTCTCAAGCAGGCGGTAGTGCTGACTTGGATGAAATACTTCGTCAAATGTTCTCAGGAGGTGGTGGTTTTGGTGGCTTTGGCGGCTCAAACCCTTTTGAGAGCGGTGGTTTTAGTAGAGCTCAGCAACAACCTAACTTAGATATAGAGACAAGCGTAACCATACCTTTTAGTGTCTCTATTCTTGGTGGTTCACACTCAGTCTCAGTAAATGGGGATAGATTTGATATTAAAATCCCAGCAGGTGTAAAAAGTGGCGAGAAAATGCGTGTTAAAGGTAAAGGGCACGCTCAAGGTGGAAGAGTAGGGGATCTCTTTTTAAGGATTAGTGTAGCAGCAAATCCAGAATATATAAGAGAAGATGATGATCTTATAAAAAGTTTTGAAGTTCCTCTTTATGCTGCGCTTTTTGGCGATAAAATCTCTATAAAAACTTTAGAGAAAGAGATTAAGTTAAAAGTTCCAAGTAACACTAAAGCAGGGCAGAGGTTTCGTGTAAAAGAGATGGGTGCTATGAACAGAAAGACTAAAGTTCGTGGCGATTTGTATCTTGAGGCAAATATAGTACTACCTAAAATTGAAGATCTTGATGAAGATTTGATAAAAATCATGAAAGAGAAACTTCCAAAAGAGTAAACGAAACGAAGTTTCTTTAGAGAACGGACGAGTTCGTTTGAGTGAATAAAGTAGAATCTCGAAAAACTTGTTTTTTCGTAGCTTCAGGGGGTTGCAAGGGACAAGTTGTCCCTGCCACTCAAACGGACGAGTTCGTTTGAGTGAATAAATAAAATAAAAAGGAGAGATTATGATCCATAAGTATGATGAACCAGTCTATCTAATTAGCATTGTTGCAAAAATTTTAGATATACATCCGCAAACTTTAAGGCAGTATGAGAGAGAGAATCTTATATCGCCTTCACGCTCAAATGGCCGTATAAGACTATATTCTCAAAGAGATATAGATAAGATAAAGCTTATACTAAGACTAACACGTGAACTAGGTGTTAATCTAGCTGGTGTAGATATTATACTAAGACTAAAAGAGAATGTAGATGAGATGGAGACAGAGATACTAGACTTAAGACATAAAGTCTCTCGTGCACAAAATTCTCATGCAGTATCTCCAGATAAGGCGCTTGTAACTAAAAAAAGCATCTATGAGATGATTATCTTTAAGTAAAACTACTCTTTTAATCTCTTCACATTTGCCCCGACAGCTTCTAGTTTCTTCTCTAGGGCATCATAACCACGGTCTAAGTGGTAGATTCTATGCACATTTGTGATGCCATCTGCTACAAGCCCAGCTAAAACAAGTGCGCTTGAAGCTCTAAGGTCAGTTGCCATTACATCAGTCCCACTTAGTTTTGTCCCACCGTTTATGGTTGCAACATTACCATTTAAAGAGATGTCAGCTCCCATTCTCTGAAGCTCACTTACATGCATAAATCTGTTTTCAAATAGTTTTTCTTCTATGATAGATGTACCTTTTGCCTGAGTAGCAAGAGCTAAAAACTGTGCTTGCATATCTGTTGGAAAAGCAGGGTACTCTTGAGTAACTATCTTTATAGGTTTTATTACTTTTGATGGATGGATGGTGATGGTGTCTTGAGTGATGGTAAATTTTGAGCCCATCTCTTCAAGTTTTGCTAAAACTGAGCCTAGATGCTTAGCATTTATATGAGTAAGGGTTAGTTCAGAACGAGTGATAGCTCCAGCACAAAGATAGGTTCCAGCTTCTATTCGGTCTGGAATAACTGAAAACTCTTTTATCTCAACTAACTCTCCGTTAGTACCAGAAATCTTTAAAATAGCTGTTCCAATGCCTTCTATGTTCACACCACTTGCATTTAAAATTTCGCAAAGCTGAACCACTTCAGGCTCTCTTGCAGCGTTAACAATAGTTGTTTCTCCAGATGCAAGAGCTGCTGCCATAACAATATTTGCGGTTCCTGTTACTGTTATCTTATCAAAAACAATCTCACACCCTTTTAGCCCATTTGGTGCAACGGCATGGATGTAACCAGCTTCTATATTTATCTTTGCGCCCATCTGCTCTAACGCTTTTAAGTGCAAATCAACTGGTCTTTGCCCAATAGCACAGCCACCTGGAAGTGAGACTTCACAGTGTCCAAATCTAGCTAGAATTGGACCTAAAACAAGGATAGATGCTCTCATAGTTTTAACTATGTCATATGTCGCTTTAGTCTGAGCGAGGGTTGAAGTGTCAACTATAACTCTATCTTCACAAAACTCACAAGTTGCACCAAGATTTGATAGTAGTTTTAAGAGTGTACTTATATCTGCTACATGAGGCAAATTTTTTATATGTACACTGTTTTTAGCAACAATTGTCATCGCTATTAGGGGAAGAGAAGCGTTTTTAGCACCTGAGATCTTGATATTTCCGCGTAGAGATTTAACTCTTTTTATTTGTAAATAGTCCATTTATATCTTTTATATTTTATTGATGAATTATATCTAAATTTGTTAATTAGTTGATGCAAAGTTTTGCATAAAACTTGTTAACTCTTTGTTTGCTAGGGGCTTAGAAAAATAGAAACCTTGAAGTTCATCACAACCCATCTCTTTTAACAAGTCCGCATGCTCCTTAGTTTCGACGCCCTCAGCTACAGTAGTAAAGCCCAAAGAGTGTGCCATGGAGATTATAGCATGAACTATAGCTTTATCATCTGCATCATCTATAATATCTAAGACGAAAGTTTTGTCGATTTTAAGATTGTTTATAGGAAATTTTTTAAGATATGATAGAGAAGAGTGTCCTGTACCAAAATCATCTATAGCTATAGAGACACCAGTCTTTTTCAGTTCATTTAATATCCTAAGAGTATTGTTTATATTTATCATAGATAGAGTCTCTGTTATCTCAAACTCAATTTTAGCAGGATTTACTTTATAGCGCTCAATCATAGTCGCTACAAAGGAGATTAATCTTGGATCTTGAAACTGCCTAGCAGAGAGATTGATTGCAATTTTAAGTCCGCTTAGACCTAAGCTATTTAGTTCTTGTAGTTTTGCGATGGACTCTTCAATCACAATATTTCCAAGCTCAACCATCAGACCTGTACTCTCTGCTATATGAATAAAATCATCAGGCATAATGATTCCCTTAGTTGGATGAACCCATCTTACTAGAGCTTCTGCTCCTGAAATATATCCTTCTTTAGCGTTGATTTTTACTTGATAATACACTTCAATCTGCTCTTTGTTTTTTACTGCTTGAGTTAAGTCTTGCTCTAAGTTGAGTTGTTTATCTACAAAGTTTCCCATACTCTTAGAGTAGATAGCATAACTATTTCTACCGCTATTTTTAGCCTCATACATGGCAGTATCTGCATTTCTTATAAGTTCATCAGCACTCTCGCCATGTTCTGGATATAGTGCCATTCCCATACTTGAGGTTATATAGAGTTGATGCTTTCCGATGTCGAGTTTACTTTGAAGAGTATTTTGAACTTTTTGGGCTATGATGTGAGCATCTTTTTGTGAACTTATTGATGGTAAAAGTATGATAAACTCGTCTCCGCCAAGCCTTGAGAGAGTGTCAGATTCTCTTAGATGGATTTGCAATATTTTTGCAACATGTATAAGAAGTTCATCTCCAACGCTATGACCTAATGTGTCATTTATAAGCTTGAAGTGGTCAAGGTCTAAAAACATAACTGCTAAACTTGTTTTTTGTCTCTTTGCATATTGTATGGCCTTTTGCATCCTATCTTGCAGAAGTGCCCTGTTAGCAAGTCCTGTTAGAGAGTCATAGTAAGCGAGACGTTCTATGGTTTGTTTGTTTTTTATATCGTTAGTAATATCCATAGTCACAGCGGTGATTCTTACATGTCCGCCTTGTTTTTTTCTAACTTTACCTTTAGTCTGAACAAAAATTTCATTTTTATTTTGAAGGTTGAGTGCATACTTTATGTTAAACTTTGAGCCAACTTTTATGGATTCTTCTAAGGTTTCTAAAACTCTTTGGGAGTCTTCTTTTGAGATATATGCTAAAAAATCACTCCAAGATATAGTCGTCCCAAACTTCACGCCCAAGATGCGATAAACTTCATCGCTTAGAGTTAACTCCTTTTGCACAACATTGTACTCCCAACTTCCAACCTTAGCTATTCTTTGAGCCTCTTTTAAGTGGGCTTCTTTTTGTTTGATGGTTTGAGTTAACTCTTTAGTGCTTTGTATATAAGACTTTAGTTTGTTTACCATCGTAGTTGCAGACTTGCTTATAGTCCCTATCTCATCATTTGCGCAGATGTTGACAATCTTAGCATCTGTATCATAAGGGTTAAACTTCTCTAACGAGCTGGCTAGAAGTCTGAGTTTTTTTAAAGAGTTATATAGTAAAAATCCAAGAAAAAAAGTAGCTAGTCCAAAGGCAAAAACACCGCCAATGAAGTATCTATAGAAGTTTTGCATATATATCTTGTAGGAGTCGTTTGAGTAGATGAGCGTAGCGGTCGCGAGTTTGTTTGAACTATCTTTTTCATAAACATCATTTATAGAAGTAAAATGATTGGCATCTTGTAATTTTTTAATTGACTTTTCTTTTTTATAAACTACAATTGGCTTATCTATAAGAGCTGAATTTATCTTTATAAGTAGAATTTTTTTGTGTAAAAGAAAAGATTCTGCTATGTCTTCTAGTTTGTCATAAGATCTCTCTTTTAAGCTTGTTGAGACCTCTTTATGAAGTTTTTTCTCTATAGAGTCTATCTCTTCTTTAACAAGGTAGAGATAGCCATCTGAAAAAGAGTCTTTAGCTATAAAGAGAATAAAAAGTATAAAAATGCTCGATGATACAAAAAGTAGCCCAAGAGTTTTAAATGTTAAAGAGGTAAAAACTGTTTTCATATACAAACCAATTAAGTGAAAGTTAGTGATTCTACTGTTTTATTTATAAAGTCTGGCTTTTTTGTTATACTGCTAATGTTTTAACAATGTAAAATATAAAGAGAGAAAAAGATGAGTTCGCCACTAGATAGACTAAAAAATCTAACAAATAAAATATCATCTTACGAAACAGCTAGAAAAGAGAACTTAAAAATTTTGCAAAAGTTATATAAAGCTTTAGAGATAGACAAAAAAGTCAAAGAGTTTAAAGATCTTTTTGACTTTAAAGCTATAAACCTCTCAGGAGCCTCACTTTTGGCTGGGAGTTTAGGCGAGATAAAAGAGGGGAAATATCTTCAAATCCTTGCAATAAGCTATGATAAAGAAGCGGTTAAAAAGAGTACAAATGTCTCGCTAGCTTACTTTGGAAAAGCCCAGAGTGTTGATATGAAGATAAAAGATATGGTAGTTGAGTTTATAATTAGATATAGGTTTGAGAAGAGTTTTATAACATTAGAGAATTACTATGACATGATAAGAGAGTTTGAAATAGATGGCTAAGTTTTACTTTTTTTTATGGCTAAGATGGGCGGTGAGACTCACCCTTTGTAGTGTTTTTTTTGCATCTGTACTTTCACTTATAGTTACGCTCTATATCTACATTTCGCAGGGAATGAGCGCCTTAGATGCAGATGTAACACAAGCACTTTTAGAAGTTTTTACCTTTTGGTTTGCTCTGTTTTTAAACGCCACTCTACTTTTGGCACTCTTTAGAGGAATGAAGTATCTCTTTAACACTTGCATCTACGGCTACAAACTAACTCTTCTTAGTTGTATTGCAAAAGAAGAGCTAAAAGTTGTAGGTTATGGAGACATACTTAGAGTTTGGAGAAAGTGGTTTATGCTTATGATCTGGCTCGTAGGCTCTTTTATGATACTCTCTTTAGTTTTTACATACCTTTTTAGTTCTTATAGCGGCGTTTTTGAGTGGTTTAACATCTACTGGTTATATCTCTTTATCTTAGCTAGTGGTTATCTCTCATTTATCTTTATGTCGGCTAGATGCAAGAGAGTTAAGGTTAGCAGATGCTAATCTTTTTAGACACAGAGACAACAGGTTTAGATGCGAGTGACAAGATATGCTCCATAGCAGTTGTATATGAAGAAAACAGAGAAGTAAAGAGCATCTATGAGCTTGTAAATGAGGGTAAAAAAATTCCACCTTTAGCATCTAGTATAAATCATATAACAAATGAGATGCTAAAAGATAAACCAAAACTTCATGATACAAAAGCCTATAAATTTTTACAAACTCATAACGATACAGACACAACTATAGTTGGGCACAATATAAACTTTGACCTAAAGATGCTAGAGAGTACAGGATTTGAGTTTTATGGCAAAGTAATAGACACTCTTCGCACAACAAGGCATCTTATAAAAGAGTGCGAATTTTTCTCTTTGCAGTTTTTAAGATATGAATTAAAGCTCTATAAGCAAGAAAAAGAGCCAAGAGTTGCTCATCATGCACTCAGCGATGCTATGACTGCAAAGAGTCTTTATGAGCTACTTTTAGAGCTAGCAGATGAGAGTGAACTTGTAAGACTTACAGATGAAAAAGTTCTCTTAGAGAAGTTTGAATTTGGAAAATATAACGGCAGATACATAGAAGAGATAAGTATGAGTGACAGAGGCTATTTGGAGTGGATGCTAGGAAATATAATAGATTTAGATGAAGACTTACGCTATAGTATCGAATACTTTTTACAAGGAAAAGCATGAAAGTTGCGGTTGAATGTAAATCTCCCTTATTGCAAAAATCATTAGAAATCTTTTTATCTTCGCATCTAAGCTCCATAAAAAACTGTGATATAGTTGTTCGCGACCATAAAGTTTTGGGGGATGAGAGAGCATTTTATATCTCCAAAGATAGCGATGGTGATCTGATAAAACCATTTTCAAAATCAAACCTAATCATGGCTTTACAAAAAAAATATAAAGCTATAAGTTCAAAAACTCACAGCTTAGATGCCAATGAAGAGAAGTTGGATTTTAGCATCTTACAAAGACGCATAGAGAACTTGACAAAAGAGTATCAAGACAATCTTTTAAAGGTAGTTAGAGCATTTTATGAAAGATAAAAATACAAAACCAATTACAAAAAAAATAGTTTCAGGAAAATTTAAAAACAAAATCTTAAAACTTCCATCAAAAGCAACTACTCGTTCTTCAAAAGCCATAGTGTTAGAGTCTTTTTTTAATACAATTCAGTTTGATATCATAGATGCTACTTTTGTAGAAGTTTTCTCGGGGAGCGGCTCTATCGGGCTAGAGGCTTTGAGTCGTGGAGCAAAAGAGATTATCTTTATGGAAAAAGATAGAGATGCTATTAAAGTCCTAAAAGAAAATATAAAGCAAACAGATGCAAGTGCTTGTGAAATCTTTAGCGGAGATAGTTTTTTAAATATGAAAAATGTAGTCTCTAAACTTATGAAAAGCTCGCAAAAAGCCTACTTCTATATAGACCCGCCCTTTAGCATCCGAGAGGGAATGGAAGATATTTATGACAATATGATAATGATGATAGCTTCAATTCCTGAGGAAGTGGTAGAGCTTATCATTATAGAGCATATGACAGGTTTAGAATTACCACAGAAAATAGGCTCTTTTGAAGTTCAAAAGAGTAAAAAATTTGGAAACACTACACTAGCTTACTACTCTTGAGTATAGAATAAATCTAAAGCCATAAGAAGTTTCAAAGCCCTACAATGCGAAGCTCATCGTGGAGAATGTCATTGTTTAGCATTCCTAAAAGCATCGCTTTCTAAGACTTTGATAAGTTTTAAAGCCTCATATTTTTACTCGTAAGTGAGCTTTTAACCTCGTAGATAAAGCTTATAAATTGCCCTTTACTTTAAAACCACACAATACAAGCTCATAGTGGAATAAATATTGCTCGGACATAGTTAGTTAAAAGGACTACTATGAAAATATTTTTACTTCTATTACTTACACTTAGTGCTATTTGGGCTACAAAAATCAATGATGTCGCAAATATCGTAGGTGTTCGTGACAACCAGATTATTGGTTACTCTCTTGTAGTTGGTCTGCAAAAAACAGGAGATGGGACTACTTCAAAGTTTACACTTCAGTCTATCTCAAACATGTTAAAAGCTATGAATATTGACATGAATCCTATAGATATAAAATCAAAAAACGTTGCTGCTGTTGTTGTCACTGCAAACTTAGCGCCTTTTGCTAGACAGGGTGATAAATTTGACATCACAGTCTCTTCCATTGGAGATGCAAAGTCACTAGAGGGCGGAACGCTTTTAATGACTCCGCTAAAGGGTGTTGATGGGAAAATCTACGCACTTGCTCAAGGACATATCAGCATCGGTGGAAAAAACACTAGAGGGGCTGGAAGTGAGTCGCATCCAACAGTTGGAATAGTCTATGAGGGTGGATTTGTAGAGCGAGAGATAACTATTGATTTGTACAACCAAGAGTATGCAAATCTCTCATTAAAAGAGTCAAACTTCAACAATAGCGTCTCAATCCAAAGAGCTATAAATGAGTTTTACAATACTCAAGTTGCAGTTGCTATGGATCCTAGAACTATCCGCCTAAAAAAGCCGCAAAACAAGAGCATGATAGAGTTTTTAGCTGAGGTTCAAGATATAGAGATGGATTATAAGCCTAAAAATAAAATCATCATAAATGAGAGAACGGGAACTATAATTGCTGGGGTAGATATAAAGGTAAATCCTATAGTTTTAACTCATGGAGATATAACTATAAAGATACTTGAACAAGATGAACTGTCTCAACCTGAAGGCTCTTTAGCTTTAGATAATGACTTAGTCATTGGGCTAAATCAAAATGAGCTTTATACAAAAATGGGAACTACAACTGTAGCAAATGTAGTTCGTTCACTTCAGAAGTTAGGAGCTACTCCAAAAGATATCATAGCCATACTTGAAGCTATGAAGAGCGCTGGAAGTATCTCAGCACAATTAAAAGTGATGTAAATTTTATGAGAGGGGAAATATAATGTATAACAATTCTATAAATGCACAAGCACAAATGATGTCTAAAAATATGAATATTCCTAAGATAAATGAAAATTCTAATGATGATAAGTTAAGAGAGCAAACAGATGCATTTGAGTCTGTCATACTTAAGATGCTAATGGATAATGCGATGGAGAGTGAAAAAAATCTATTTACTGAGCAAAATGATCCAGGTGAGAAGATTTACAAATCAATGTACAGAGACGAACTTGCAAAAGCAAGTGCTGGTGGGTTTGGTTTTTCACAGATGCTTTATGACTTTTTAAGTGAAAAGCGCTAAATGAAAAGTTGAAGTATTTTTAGATTTTGTCGATATAGATGTAATATTTTAAGAAAAGTCTATAAGACAAATAAAAGGATGAGTGATGATTTCTCAACTCAATAGTTCTGCCGTTCGCAGTTCGTATGCTAGTAATTTTGGTGAGTCAAAAGAAGCTGGTAAAACTACAAACATAACAAAACAAGGTGATACAAGCAAGATCGAGCGTATTAAAGAAGCGATTGATTCGGGCGAGTATAAAATCAACCTAGGTGAGCTCTCAAAAAAGATAGCCGAAGAGTTACTTTAGGTTTTAAGAAAAGACAGGAGTTAAGATGTTGTCTCATCATTTACAAGGCGCGTTAGCTGATTTAAGAGATTTAATACAAATTACAGAGTCTGATATTTCAGATATAAAAGAAGCTAAAAACGATCCGCAATTTGATAGGTTATCATTAAAAGAAGAAAAACTAAAAAGTTTTGAAACTAAAAAAGCTATGATTGACCACGAGATATCTTCTTTAATGAGTAAAAATCCTGATATGGATCTACCAGAACTTCTTAGTAAAGAGCAACACGACCAGTTAGACGACTTAAAAGCTGAACTAAACAAGCTAAGAGATGTAAACAAACACTACGCAAGACTTGTTTTAGTGGTTAGTAACTTATACAACACCTTTTTAGAGAGAATAATACCAACAGAGATGCAAGGCTATAATAAAGTAGCATCTAAGAGCTCTACTATCTTACAAGTGAGAGTGTAACATGGCATCTATATTTAACGCACTTCATATTGGTTATACGGGACTACAAGTAGCTCAGACTGGTATCAGCACAACAGGTCACAATATCGCAAACGCTGAGACTGAGGGTTATAGCAGACAAAGAGTTGTTGCAAAAGCCGCTACTCCGCTTGATACATATCCTGGAAACGTTGGTAATGGTGCCGAGGTTCAAAATATACAAAGAATTTTTGATAATTTTGTTTTTGACAGATATAGTGCAGTCTCAAGAGATAAGGAGTTTAGTGATTTTGAAAAAAAGACACTAGATGAACTATCAACATATTTTCCTGAGATTGATGGGGTTGGTATAAAAGCTGATATGACAAAGTACTATGATATGTGGCAAACATTTGCTGACAATCCTGATAATGATGCTATTAAGTTAGCGCTTACAACTCAAACTAACACGCTAACGCAACATATTTCATATACTCAAAATCAAGTAAAATCTCTTCAGAGTCAACTAAATGACCAACTTGGTGTAAATATAAATGAAGTAAATTCCATAGCTCAAAAGATAGCGGCTATAAACAAATCTATAGATATAGCAGAAGCTGGTGATACATTTACAGCTAATGATTTAAGAGACCAAAGAAATGTGTTAGAGAGAAGCTTATCTAAACTTATAGGTGCTGAGGTCAGCTCTGGAACATTGCAATCAAACATACAAGTAGATGGTTCTACAAATACAAAAACGGGAAGTTATAGCATCCATGTAAATGGCTTTAATATAGTAGATGGGAACACGCATCACCCTATACATATATCGAATGAAAAAAATCCAAATGCTTTTTATGAAGTCTCTTATGAGAGACAAGATGGCACTCTTGTTCCTATGGCTCAAAAAATCACTGGCGGAGTTATAGGTTCAATCTTAAATCTTCGTGGTTCTTCTATAGATACGACGAGTGGGATGCCAACTGATGGTGTGCTGCAAAATGTTATATCTCAGATGGACGCTTTTGCAAAAGGTCTTATAGAATCAACAAATAATGTCTATGCAAGAGGTGCTACAACTAGGATGGAGTCAAATGAGATATCTCTAAATCCTACAAACGCTATGATGAACTCTCTAAATGTAAATGCAGGTACATTTAACTTGGTTGTATATGATATAGATGGAAATATTGCAGCATCTAGAGAGATAACTATAAATCAAGCAACTACAATGACTGGAGCGATTGGTTCAAACTCAATCCAAGGGCAGATAGAAGCACAAAGAGATGATAACGCTGATGGTAACGCTAATAATGATATAGATGATTTTATTAGCTTTAACTGGGCAACATTTAAAAATGGTAAAAATGGAATGGAGCTTACACTTGATTCAGATGCGGAGTCAAAGGGCTACACTTTTGCTCTTCATGATAATCTAAAAAATGACTCTTACAAGACAGGGACGAACTTTGCAGGGGCGATGGGTTTAAACAGATACTTTGATGGAGATAACGCTCAAAATATAAAGTTAAATTACGCAATTTCCAACAATTCGACCTTAGTATCAGCTGGGCAAACTCCCTCATCTGGAGATAATGTCGTAGCACTCAATATGGTTCAACATCAATATGAAAAGTTTGACTTTAAAGTTGGCTCTAAAAAATATGAACTAACAAGCTATGCTATGTTTGACTTAACAGCTACAGAAGTTGGTAGTAAAACTATGGCAGCAACTCTAAGAAATGAAACTATCACAACGCAGTTTAGAGCTACAGAGATGGAATATAATGCAGTTTCTAAGGTTAGTATAGATGAAGAACTCACAAACTTAATCAAGTATCAAACATCGTATGGGGCTGCTGCAAAAGTTATCACTACAGTAGATCAGATGATGAATACACTTCTTGGCATCAAACAATAAAGAAGATGCCAAAAGTTAGTATCTTAATTTTGCTTTTCACCTTTGCCTTTTCTTTTTTTGGTTCTTTTTTCTATGGAGTAGATGCATATGAATTAAATAGCACTTCGATTCTTGTGGCTCCATCACTAGAACACCTCTTAGGAACTGACAGGCTAGGTAGGGATATACTAGCTAGACTTATAGAGGGTGGAAAAATCTCACTCATTATTGGTGTGGGAAGTGCTTTTATAGCATCTATGATAGGCCTGATACTTGGCTCAATGGCTGGCTACTTTAGAGGAGCAGTTGATAAATCTTTTGTCATAATAGTTGATCTTTTCTTAACATTTCCAACTTTTTTCTTACTTTTAGCACTTGTGAGTTATGTAAACGCATCTGCATGGGTTTTGATTGTTATCATCTCCATCACAGGCTGGATGACAACAGCTAGACTTATCCGTTCAGAGAGCTTTAGCATCACAACTCAGCCTTATATTAAAATACTAAACATTGCAAATGTATCTAAGATAAAGATACTTTTTAAATACTATGCACCTCTTTTGGCTCCCATCTACTTTGTAAGCTTTACTTTTGGAGTAGGAGGGGCAATACTTGCAGAGTCAGGGCTTAGCTTTTTGGGTCTTGGCATAGTAGCTCCTCAAATGAGTTGGGGTACGATTTTAAGTGGAGGAAAAGAGGTTATAGAGATAGCTTGGTGGGTTAGTTTTTTCCCAGGACTTATGATATTTTTAGTAACTTTTTCACTTATAAATATCTCAAACTATCTTCAACAGCTTACAAATCAAAAGCAAATTCAAAGCTAGCAGAACAAAAAAAGTAAAATAAAAGAGTAATCAAGATAGACTCTCTCTTTAAAATATTTCAAGGCTTGATATGTCAAAAGATAATAGTAAAATTAAAAAATGCCTCTTTCCAGCAGCTGGATATGGAACAAGGTTTCTACCAGCTACAAAAGCTATCCCAAAAGAGATGCTCCCAATTCTTACAAAACCGCTTTTACAATATGGCGTAGAAGAGGCTATAGAGGCTGGAATTGAGACTATGGCAATAGTTACAGGAAGAGGAAAAAGAGCGATAGAAGACCATTTTGACACCTCTTACGAACTAGAGCATCAGATAAAAGGAACTTCAAAAGAGCACTACTTAACTGAGATAAGAGATGTTATTACAAAGTGTACATTTTCATATACAAGACAGCTTGAGATGAAAGGTTTAGGACACGCTATAGCATGTGGAGAGACACTTATAGGGGATGAACCATTTGCCGTTATTTTAGCAGATGATTTGTGTGATAATGAAGGGGATGCAGTTCTCACTCAGATGGTAAAACTTTATGAAAAGTATAGATGCTCCATTGTAGCAGTTCAAGAAATTCCTCTAAAAGATACTAGCAAGTATGGCGTTATAGCTGGCGAAGTTATAGAAAATGGTATCATAAGAGTTAGTGATATGGTGGAAAAACCACAGCCAAAACTCGCTCCATCTAACTTAGCCATTATAGGAAGGTATATACTAACTCCAGATATTTTTGATATCCTAAAAGAGACAAAAGCTGGAAAAGGTGGAGAGATACAGATAACAGATGCCCTGCTAGCTCAAGCAAAAGAGGGTGGAGTTATAGCCTATAAATTTACAGGCAAAAGGTTTGACTGTGGAAGTGTAGATGGCTTTGTAGAAGCTACAAACTACTTTTATGATAAACAAAAGAATGGATAAAGATATGATTTTAATGATTGATAACTATGATAGCTTTACTTATAATATAGTTGAATATTGTAGAGAGTTAGGTGCTGATTTAAAAATCATCAGAAATGATGAGATGAGCCTAGCGGAGATAGAAGCACTAAATCCACAAAAGATAATTATCTCACCTGGTCCAGCGACCCCAGATGATGCTGGTGTTACACTTGCGGTAATAGATCATTTTAAAGATAAGGTGCCGATTCTTGGCATCTGCTTAGGTCACCAAAGCATAGCGCAGGTATTTGGTTCGAAAATTGTTCGGGCAAAAAATATGATGCATGGTAAGACTTCAACCATGAGAGTAGTAAAAGAGTGTGAAATATTTAAAAATATCCCACAAGAGTTTATAGCTACAAGATACCACTCTCTTATCGTGGATAAAAAAACGCTCTCAAAAGATATTGAGCCAACGGCATATAGTACAGATGATGACGAAATAATGGCCCTAAAAGTAAAAGATAGAGCCATATATGGAGTCCAGTTTCATCCAGAGTCCATAATGAGCGAGTATGGACATGAGATAATAGGAAACTTTTTAAAATTATGAGTTATAGAATCATCTTATTCTTAATACTAGGAATAGATGCCACAATACTCCTCTTTGAGACATCTTCTCTCTCCATCTCTTATGCAGAATCTATGATTTTGTATGAGGAGTTCTCTTTTTTGAGTCTTCTTGTAAAGGCTTCTATCTACTTCTTTGGTACAAATGACTTTGCACTAAGATTTCCTATGATAATCCTGCATCTTCTAAGTGCAATACTACTCTATAAAATATCAAAGGAGTATGTGCAAAAGGAGAAAAACAGGCTATGGTTAGTCCTTGTATTTGTTCTCTTACCAGGTGTTGTAAGCTCAGCTATTATACTTAATAATGCAGGGCTTATTATTTTTGGACTTCTATTTTTTGTCTATATATATAAAAATTTTTCCAGAAAATACACATATTTTCTTTTGACTCTATATCTGTTAATAGCAGGAGATTTTGTTTATCTATTTTTAGCACTTTGTATCTACGCTATCTATACAAAAGAGAGAAACTTTTTTATCTTCAATATCATTGCATTTTTTACCTCAGTTTTTTTATACGGAATTGATGCAAAAGGCTCACCACAAGGGCATTTTTTAGATGCTATGGGTGTCTATTCTGCAATATTTACTCCCATAATATTTATCTACTTATTTTACATTTTATATAGAAGATATTTGACGAAAGATATAGAAATATTGTGGTTTATAGCAACCGTACCATTTCTGCTCTCTCTTATTTTATCTTTTAGACAAAGGATAGAGTTAGAAGTTTTTGCCCCCTATCTTATACTAGCACTTGTATTAGCTGCGCAAACATTTTATCACTCATATAGAGTTAGGCTAAAGATGTTTAAAACAAATTATAGGTTAGCATTTACACTATCTCTTATATTCCTTATCTTAAACACTTTAGTAGTTTTTTTTAATAAAGAACTCTATCCCTACTTGAATAAACCTCAAAGTCACTTCGCATATAATATGCATGTGGCAAAGGAGTTGGCATCTGAGCTTAAGAGCAGAGGCATAGAGTGCGTGAATACTGACTACAAGATGTCAAGTAGATTGCGCTTCTATGGTGTAACTAATTGCAACACCTATAAGTTGACACAAGTATCAAAAAATATAAAAAATGTAGATACTGTAACGATTAGTTACAAAAATAGACCTGTTTACTACGGTAATGTTACTAAAGTAAACACTAATTAAATCTATGGAGCCCAGCCAAGCAAGTAGACAAGGTATTTTAATAACATGTGATAGAATTGCACACAAATAACAAAATAGGGAGTTGCAAATGGCTCAAAAAGCGATTAGAGAATATGATGCAAAGTCGATTTTAGCAAAGCATTGGGATAAATATTTTCCAGATTTCACATATGCTTATGAAACTGTTATGGTTCAAAATGGATCAGAATTAAAAAAAGCCTCAAAAGAAAAAACATGGTTAAAAGATAGAAAGCTTGTAGCAAAGCCAGACATGCTATTTGGAAAAAGAGGTAAAAACGACCTTGTTCTTTTTAAAGACTCTAAGCCAGGTGATGTTACTTTAGCAAAAGCTGTATCTTGGATTGACGAGAAGTCATCAAAAGCACAAGCAGTACACTTTTCGTTTGATGGTGATACTCCTTCAGATGAAGCAAAAGTTGATATGCTTACGCACTTTATTGTTGAGCCATTTACTCCACACAAACAAGAAGAAGAGTACTATATCTCAGCTACTTGTGTTGGCGACTCGGATATGCTTTATATGTCTGCTGAGGGCGGAATGGAAGTTGAAGAGGGTTGGGAAGAAAAAGTAACAGAAGTTGCATTTGACATCACTGACACAGAAGAAGAGATAGCTAAAAAGATAAAAGCAAATATTCCTAAAGATATTGCAAAAGATGATAAAGACGCATTTACAAAATTTGCAATAGGTTTTTTTAAAGCATATAGAGAATTAAATTTTGCATACTTAGAGATAAATCCTTTTGTGCTCCAAGGCAAAAAAATAGAACTCCTTGATATGGTTGCAAAACTCGATGATACAGCAGGTTTTATGATGGTAGAAGAGTGGGGTGAGATTGATTATCCTACTGCATTTGGGATGGAAGCAAAATCACCAGAAGTTGAAGCTATAGAAGAAGCTGACGCAAAAACAGGAGCTTCACTAAAGCTTACTCTACTAAAGCCAGATGCTAGAATCTGGACAATGGTAGCGGGTGGTGGAGCATCGGTTGTTTATGCTGATACTATTGCTGATTTAGCTGGTATTGAAGACTTAGCAAATTATGGAGAGTATTCAGGTGGTCCAACTACAGGTGAAACGAAGTTTTATGCTGAGACACTACTTGATCTGATGACTAGAAAAAAAGATGCAAAGGGCAGAGATAAAATCTTAATTATTGGTGGAGCTATCGCTAACTTTACTGATGTTGCGAAGACATTTACTGGTATTATCCAAGCATTTGAGAACTATGCAGATAAGATGAAAAAAATTGGAATTAAGATTTATGTTCGCCGTGGTGGACCAAACTATGAAAAAGGTCTAAAAGATATTAAAGAAGCAGCAGATAGACTTGGACTTTATATAGAAGTTTATGGACCAGAGACACATGTCACAGACATTGTGCGTATGGCATTAGCAAAGTAGGGAGAGAAAATGGCACAATTATTTACTAAAAAAACACAAGCAATCTTTTGGAACAATAACAAAACTGCAATCCAAAGAATGTTAGATTATGACTATACTATAAAAAGAGAGACCCCATCAGTTGCGGCAATTGTAGCACCTACTAGTTCGAACAAGTTTGAGAAGTTCTTTTACGGTTCTGACGAAATAATGATACCGCTTTATAAATCAACAGCAGATGCAAAGGCTGCTCAACCTCAAGCTGATGTACTTCTGAATTTTGCATCTTTTAGAACAGCTTATGATGTAACTATGGAAGCTTTGGAGCTTGGTGGATTTAAATCTATTATGATTACAGCTGAGGGAATTCCTGAGAGGCTAGCCCGCGGGATGAATGCACATGCAAGAAGTTTAGGTGTAACAGTTATAGGGCCAGCTACTGTTGGTGCTATAGCTCCAGGCGCATTTAAGATTGCAAATGTTGGCGGAACAATAGAGAACATAGTTCAGTCAAAGCTTCATCGTGCAGGTTCATGCGGACTAGTTACTCGTTCAGGCGGTCTCTTTAATGAACTCTCAAATATTATTGCTTTAAATGCTGATGGCATCGCTGAGGGTGTGGCTATTGGTGGAGATAGATTTGTAGGCTCTGTTTTTATCGACCATTTACTTAGAATGGAAGCTAACCCTGAAGTTAAATACATGTTACTTCTAGGTGAAGTTGGTGGAACTGAAGAGTATAAAGTTATAGAAGCGGTTAAAACAGGCAAACTTAAAAAACCTATTATTGCATGGTGTATCGGTACAATTGCTAAGCATTATGATAGTGGCGTTCAGTTTGGTCATGCTGGTGCATCTGCAAATGATGATAGAGAAACAGCGGAAACTAAAAATGCTGCTATGAAAGCAGTTGGCATCCATGTTCCTTCTTCTTTTAACAACTTACCTGAGATAATAAGTGGCATCTATAGAGGACTTCACGCTGAGGGTATTATTAAAGATATAAAAGAACCATCACTAAATGTTGTAGCAAAAGTAAGAAGAAGTAAAGAGTTTATCTGTACTATTTCTGATGATAGAGGCGAAGAAGCTCACTACTGTGGTTATCCAATAAGCTCAGTTGCAACTCCAGACACGGGCTTTACTATAGGCGATGTTATGAGTATCCTTTGGTTTAAAAAGAGATACCCTAGATGGGCAGTTGACTTTTTAGAAACAGTTCTTAAGACTGTTGCAGATCACGGTCCAGCAGTTTCAGGTGCTCATAATGCAAAAGTAACAGCTAGAGCTGGTAAAGATGTTATAAGTTCACTTATAGCTGGACTACTAACAATTGGGCCAAGATTTGGTGGAGCGATAGATGGCGCTGCTAAATACTTCAAATATGCTGATGATAATAAACTTACTCCACAAGAGTTCTTAGCATATATGAAAAAAGAGGGAGTTCCAATTCCTGGAATTGGGCATCGTATTAAGTCGCTTAAGAACCCAGATTTAAGAGTTGAGGGATTAAAAAAGTTTGCAAAAGAGAACTTTCCATCAACACCGTTGTTGGATTATGCTTTAACAGTAGAGCAGCTAACAACATCTAAGAAAGAGAATCTTATACTAAATGTTGATGGAACTATCGGCATACTCATGGTAGATATGTGGAGATCGTTAGCGTACGACGATGATGAAATTGATGTGTTTATAGATGCTGGTGCATTAAATGCTTTCTTTATCTTAGGTAGATCTATAGGCTTTATAGGTCATATTCTAGATGAGAAAAGACTAGCAATGCCAATGTATAGACATCCAATGGATGATATACTCTACGACGTTCAAAAGGCTCCAGAGCTTTAATCTTCTACAATTTGAGGAGTTGCTACTCCTCAAATACTCTCTTATAAACTCCGTTATAATTCAATACTTCAATACTTTTTGATACAATTAATCAGTTTAAAAACCTAAAGGGTGTCTTGTGAAAAAAGCATTCACTATGTTAGAAGTAATCTTTGTCCTAATTATTATTGGTATCTTAGCCGCAATCATAATGCCAGAGATGAAGTCAAACAAACTAAGAGAAGCAGCGATTCAAGTAGTGTCTCACATAAGATATACTCAGCATCTAGCTATGGTTGATGACAAGTTTGATACCACAAATACTAAATGGTATAGTGAAAGATGGAACATGCTTTTTGGAACTTCCAGCTCAGGTACTAAAAATACACATGGTAAAATTGCCTACTCATTATTCTCTGATAGAGATAATGGCAGTGGACATGATGGTAAGCCAAATTTGAGTGAATTGGCGATAGACCCATCAAACTCAGCTAAATACATGTCTGGAGGCTATTCAGGAATTTTAGACACTGATGATTCAAGAGCAAACAAAAAAATGAATATAGGAAAAAGCTATGGTGTGGATAGTGTTGAGTTTAATGGAGGTTGTGCAAGTGCAACTATTAAAAGATTAACTTTTGACCACCAAGGAAGGCCAATAAAAGGCACTATACATGGATTCAATAAGTCATATGAAGCCAATAGACTAATTCAAACAAGATGCGGGATTGTTCTTAAGAGCTCAGAAGGTAGTATTACGATAGCTGTTGAGCCTGAAACAGGTTATGCGCATATAGTAAATTGATAACTCAACTTTCGCACATAAACCCCAACTCTTTTTGAGTGTAAGCACTCAGCAGGGCGATAATCTGTAGAAAGTTTTTATTCTCCTTGACAACATTTTGTATTTCAGAGATTTTTGTAAGTATTT
>Ga0265293_10004942_pt1 | contig 22865 bp, 19 predicted proteins | sample Munlanlewell138R_FD_192505 | JGI IMG/M metagenome (GOLD analysis project Ga0265293, IMG submission 192505) | Leachate microbial communities from a municipal landfill in Southern Ontario, Canada - Leachate well 138R | ecosystem: Engineered > Solid waste > Landfill > Unclassified | place: Canada... | reverse complement strand
AATGTCCATGTTGCAATTGTGGTGCCATCAATTCTCAAATTGACCTGTTCGCTGCCGTTTGTTCCGCGTGCCCTTAAAACAAGGGTCTTCTGGCCGCCACCACCGCCGCCGCTTGTCGTTGTCGAGCCGCCGCTTGTCGTTGTCGAGCCGCCGCCACCGCCGCAGCTAATGGAAGCCGAACCCGAACCCCACCAAACTGTACCCCAGTTAGCGCCGCTGACCGAGGCAGTAAAGGTGCCGTTGCCGCCGCCATAATTCTCGCCAGCTACTATCTGGTAGCCGCCGCCCATGTTTGTACCTCTGCCTAAATTACTCCAGCCGCTATTGTGCTGGCTCATATTTTGGCCGCTTGAGCCATTGCCGCTGGCATTGTACTGTTGAAAAGAACCGCTGCCGGTAATGTTAGGGCCGTTACAGTTATTCGTATAAAGGGTGAAATTTCCTTTACTGGTACTGTATGAGCCTCTGTTAGTTCCGCCGCCTCTGCCGATGTAATATTCTACGAGAGGGTTCGTCCCCCATCCATAAATGGCAGGGCCAAATTGACACATGTTGCAGCTGGCTGACCATGATATAGTTCTGCCCGAGCCGCTGCTCCAGCCGTGACCACCAACCCAAGCCGCATTGGTGGCTCTAATTGTCACCGTACCGCTGCAGCTGATATCGGTTCTGCCTGCATTGGCGACCATGGCGCAGACGGCTACTAAAGCTATTACTAATAAAAACTTCTTCATAAATTCTTCTCCATAACTGTTGGATTGACAATAACTTATGATTTGAAAGACAGGTGAAATTAGACGTTAAAAAGTGTCTTTCATACGCATTTTTTATGCCGAGACACCTCCATTCTCCGGAATTATTACGCTTCCGAGCAACGTCCCCCGCAAATTATTAACAAGACACTAACCTAAATTAGAAAATACCATTTTTCGGAAATTTTGTCAATAGGCAAGCGTTAATTTTTTGGTTTTATAAAGTTTATAACGGCAGTTTTGGAATCGCCGAAGGCGATATTGAAAACTTTAATAAATAAAGCGGAAAAACAAGAAATTTATAAGGCCTGCACAAAGCTTAGTGCATTAATTATGAGCGGTTTATTTAATTTGTGTTGTGCGGGTTGTGTATAAGCTCGTATTCAAAACAGGGACACATAATAGTGTTTTTTGGTGTGTAAAATTTTTTTATTTTTATAAAAAATTTTCGAAAAAATATTTTTTTAGTTTTAAAGAATTGATTTTTGATACTTTTTTGTCGTGCCAGATGAAGTAAATCGCAGGGGTTTGCGGCGCAATCTTTGTTCAGATATCATAGCAATAGAATAGGGTTTAGGGGGGGGTTAGGACGTTAAAACGGCTAAGATTATTTAAGTTCGGATTAATATCCGAGTCCGCAAAGAGCCGCGGGGCTTAGTAAAGGATTTGTTGATAAAGGGGCGTTTATCGGGTAAAATGCCGCATCGAGAATTTCAAATATTAAGGAGTATGGAAATGAAATCATCAATCACATTAAAGGTTATTGCTCTGGCTGCTTTGCTGATTTTTTCGTCGGGATGCAGTGAAGTGGCTGTAACCGGCAGAAAGCAGCTAAATCTTGTTCCTGATTCCGTAATTCACCGGATGAGCTTTCAGCAGTATTCGGAATTTATTGCACAAAGCAAGCTAAGCTCCGATACAAACAAGCAGCAGATGGTTACGCGGGTCGGGACGAGGATTCAAAAAGCGGTCGAGCAATACTGTGCCGAAAATAATCTTTCCGATAGAATCGCCGGATATAAATGGGAATTTAATCTTGTCGAAGATGACGCTGTAAACGCATGGGCAATGCCTGGCGGAAAAGTGGTTGTATATACGGGGCTTTTGGCAGTTGCCCAAGATGAAGAAGGTCTTTCAGTTGTGATGGGACACGAAATTGCTCACGCGGTTGCTAAGCATGGTTCCGAGCGAATGACACAAGGACTTATTGTCGAGTTTGGAGGGATGGCTTTATCGACGGCTTTGAGTAAATATCCTGACCAGACAAAAAGTTTGTTTATGCGGTCTTATGGCATGGGGACACAAGTTGGTGTTTTGCTGCCTTACAGCCGCGTACACGAATCAGAGGCTGATAGAATGGGTCTGATATTTATGGCTATGGCGGGATATAATCCTAATGCGGCGATATTATTCTGGGAAAGAATGGCTGCGGCCAAAGGTGACGCAGCTCAGCCGCCTGAGATTTTGAGTACGCATCCGTCGGACCAGACGCGGATAAACAATCTCAAGGCTCTGATGCCCGAAGCTATGAAATACTATAGGCCTCAATAACTTCCAATCATCTTTTCGGGAATAGATAAGGAATTAACAAGTAGATGCCGGATGCGAAAATAATAGACTTTCATGTTCACGCATTTCCTGACGCTCTTGCGCCGCGAGCGATGAAAAAACTTATTGACGAAGCTCCGGGAGTTAAAGCGTATCTGGACGGTACGATAGGCCAATTACTCGATTCGATGGACAAAAGCGGGATAGAAAAGGCAGTTCTTTGCTGCATTGCGACTCGTCCGGGGCAGTTTGACACTATATTAAACTGGTGCAGGAAAATCCGCAGCGAGCGAATTTATCCGTTTCCATCGATACATCCGCAAGATGAAAACCACCGTGAAAAACTTTCAGTGATTTCCGCAGAAGGATTTCGAGGGGTTAAGTTTCATCCTTACTATCAGGATTTTCAGCTCGATGACGGTGTAATGATGGATATTTACGACAGGGCGGCGGAACTTGGTCTTATGGTTGTCGTTCATACCGGATACGATATAGCTTTCGAATATGACCGGCGCGGAGATAGCGATAAAATTTTGAAGGTACTCAAGGCGTATCCAGAATTGAAGCTTATAACGACGCATCTGGGAGCTTGGAAACAGTGGGACGAGGTGGAGGAAAAATTGATAGGTCTGCCGATTTATATGGAAATTTCTTTTGCTCTTGACGAACTTGAACCTCAAAAAGTTCGCGATATGCTTATGAAGCACCCCGACGATTATATTTTGTTTGGTACGGATTCTCCATGGACTGACCAGCATAATACGCTTAATTTGTTAAAAAGTCTTGATTTGCCTGCGGAACGACTTTCAAAAATCCTGCATATCAATGCTGAAAAACTGCTTTGCCTTTAATAGATTGCCTTAAATCTCCAAGTTGCCTATTTTAACTAAGTATAACTCGAGATTTTTCAGCAATCGTGATGAAATTAAAAGCATATAAAAAATGATTTTATAGCAAAAAAACAAAAAAAAAGCTTGTTTTTTCTATTGTTTTCGCGCAAATTACTTCGATATTAATCTGTATTACGGGCTTTATTGTTCTTTGCAGGTTTTTTAAAACGTGATTTTAGGGATGATTGCGTTCGGAGGCTTTATGGATTTGAGAAGGAAAAAACTTTGTGGGAGGTCACATCTATGTTCTTAGGTTTAATTCTTGGGATTGAAGATAAGTATGTTGCGGCTGCGTATATTTTATGCGTTGCTAGTACGGCGTTGTGTGTGATTTACGGATTGATAAACTGGAATCGAGGCTCAGAACCGGAACAATCCGCAGAAGATGTAAAGTGGGCACAGGAAGAAAAGAAAGTAGAACAGGAATTATAGGAAAAGAAGAGAACGGCTTTGCAGCATTCAGGCAGCCGTTGCGGATTCAAATGCTTGGCGGCAAAATCCATCATTTTACCTATCGTTCAAACAATGCAAAATTGCATTGGGACAAGCCTATTAATTTGGAGACATTACAATGTTAGGACAAACGGTAGCGATTGTAGATATTGTAGTTGTATTGGCATATCTGTTTATAGTGGTATGGCTTGGCTGGCTGGGTTATATGCGGACAAAAACGGCGTCTGACTACCTTATCGCCGGCCGTAAGATTCACCCGTTTGTTATGGCAATGAGTTATGGTGCGACATTTATCAGCACCAGCGCTATTGTCGGTTTCGGCGGTGTAGCGGGCATGTTCGGGATGAGTCTGCTGTGGCTGACGTTTCTGAATATTTTTGCGGGTATATTTATAGCGTTTGTTTTTCTTGGCGGGCCGACCCGTCAAATGGGACATCGTTTAGATGCCCATACATTCCCCGAATTGCTCGGCAGAAGATATGACAGCAGATTTATTCAGATATTTGCCGGCTTGATGATTTTTATCGCAATGCCGTTATATGCTTCTGCGGTTTTGATTGGTGCATGCGAATTCATCGCAACCAAATTCGGCATCGATTATTCTGTAGCAATTTTTGTGTTTAGTATAATTATCGCAGCTTATGTTGTAGTCGGCGGATTGAAAGGCGTTATGTATGCCGATGCTCTGCAGGGCACAATTATGTTTGCCGGTATGATTATTTTGCTTAGCTGGACTTATACTAAACTCGGCGGCGTCGCTGAAAGTCACGCGGCATTGACAGAAATAGGAAATTTACCGAGCCTATTCAGCAGGATGGGTTTTAGAGGCTGGACAAATATGCCGGAATTCGGCTGGGGGGACGCTAAATACGATTTGTGGTGGATAGTTGTCAGCACAATCACAATGGGGGTTGGCATAGGTGTTCTTGCTCAGCCTCAGTTGGCAGTTCGGTTTATGACAGTCAAGTCAAAACGAGAGCTTAACCGCGCTGTTCTAATCGGCGGAATATTCATTCTTATTATGACCGGTGTGGCGTTTACGGTTGGGTCGCTTAGCAATGTATATTTTTATAATCATGAAGTAATTACGGGGAATATAGTATCTACGAGCGAAAACGTCGGGGTAATAGCTAAAAAAGAACGAGGCGTCGAAGTTCGGGTTCCCTGCACCTTGCTTCATATCGATACAAACGGCGATAATATAATGGATGTTACCGTGGTTAGTAAAGGACATGATGTCGAAAAAGACGGCAAGGTTACGCCGTTTTCAAAATTGATGCCTGCCGCAGAGATAACCCCCCGTGAAGACGGAAAAGTCGATGTTCGTCCGAAGTCACCGGCGTTTCTTAGGGCTTTGGCTAAGACTAAATCGGGTGATTGGATGTTTAATACAGAAACAATTATTCCTGCTTATATAACCAGTGCGCTGCCTTCGTGGTTCGGAACATTGTTTTTGCTGACATTGTTAGCGGCAGCGATGAGCACATTGAGCAGTCAGTTCCACGCTTTGGGAACGAGCATCGGAAGAGATGTTTACGAGCAGGCTACGGGCCAGCACGGAAAAAGCACGAATATAACCAGAACAGGAATTGTGATAGGTATTATTCTTGCAGTGGTATTCAGCTACACAGCCAGGGGAGGCTATATTGTTGCCCGTGCTACGGCGATATTCTTCGGTTTGTGTGCATCGGCGTTTTTGCCTGCTTTTATAGGCGGATTGTTCTTCAAACGGATTACCCGTGCCGGAGCAATATGTTCGATGATTGTCGGTGCGGGAGTGACATTATTCTGGCTGGTTTTTGTGAAATCCGCCGAAGCAGGTGCTATCGGAATCGTTCAAAGATTTACCGGCGGGAAAGCCAGTATACTTATTGATAAGCCGAACTGGCCTAATGTTGACCCGCTGATTGTAGCGCTTCCGATTTCTCTGATAGTAGCGGTAGTTGTAAGTCTTTTGACTAAGCCGCCTTCAAAAGATCATTTGGCAAAATGTTTTAAAAAATAGAATTGTTATTACAAGGATTTAAAAAGACTAATCGGTCTATATAATGAAAATTATTAATTTACAGGTAGGAGACATCTAATGAAAAAATTGATTTTTGCCTTAGGATTATTCGCAGTTTTGCTATTGATTCCGATGGCTTTAGCAGCGGACAAGACGCGTATTGAAGCGACCGCAGGTGCTGAGCCGCCTCCCCATCATCATTTGCAAGGTGATTTTTTAGACTGGTTCCACAATCCTACTGACTGGATTGAAATGGGTGCGGATTTTCGTTTTAGAACCATTTGGGCCAAGAACATTGACAGCCTCAATGATGACCCTTTAGGAAACAGAGAGAATCACTGGAATTTTAACCGCTATCGTACAAGATGGTGGCAGAAATTTAAATTCGATGAGAATGTCGATTTTAACACACGTTTTGTATGGGAGTTTAGAAATTGGGACGAAGGCCCGGGCAAAGATAAAAGTACCGATTTCGACGAAATCCTTTTCGATAGATTTAACCTGACTGTCAGAAATATGTTCGGTATGCCTCTTACAGGTGTATTCGGACGGCAAGATCTTATCTTCGGCAGGGGCTGGCTGATTCTTGACGGTACACCGCTGGACGGTTCGAGAACAATTCATTTCGACGCCTTGAGATTTACTTATGATTGGGAAGAAAAAGCTACGACTTTCGATATGATTTATGTGTTTAATAGAGCCGCTCAAGATGCTTGGCTGAAACCCATCAATGACCGCGACAGACATTTTATGCAGCAAGATGAGCACGCATTCATATTTTATGTTACGAACAAGTCACTCGAAAAAACACAGTTAGAAGGTTATTTCATCTATAAGAATAATAATCCCATTAATTCTACTTCGCGAGACGAACCGACACCGTGGCCGAATACCGTCTGGAGTCGCAAAGCTGAAATATATACTTTAGGCGGTGCGATACAGCACAGATTTGACGAGAACTGGAGCACGAGGGTTGAAGGTGCGGTACAGACCGGTACAAAGCAGGTTAAAAATAATATCGGCGGAGGCGTAGGCCAGCATGTCAGGCACGCAGACCTTCAGGCTTTTGGACTTGTATCTCGGCTGGACTATGATTTCAACGACGAGCACAAGAACAATTTGCACATAGGTTACGAATATCTTTCCGGTGACAAACCCGGTACTCGTAAAAACGAACAGTTCGACCCTCTGTGGGGTCACTGGCCTCAGTGGAGTGAGCTTTATGTTTATACCTATAATCTCGAAACAATGATAGGCGAGACGACAAACCTTCATCGTTTCAACGTAGGTCATTCATTTAAGCCTTGGAAAAATTGGCAGATTAATACTGATTATCACGCGCTGTGGGCTGACCAGAACACCTCAAGAAATCCTGATTATAATTATCCTTGGGCTTCGCCGCTGCTTCAGACGTCCAACAGCAGCAAGTTCAGAGGACATCTGTTCACTCTTTGGGTTAAATGGCAGTGCTGCAAACAGCTTAGCTGGCACTGGCTGACTGAGTATTTCTCGCCGGGAAGCTATTATGACAGCAGCAACAGGGATGGTGCATACTTCCTGCGGTTTAATATTGAGTATGTGTTCTAAAAAACGCGTATTATTCACAAATCAAAGCCCGGCCCGATTGGCCGGGCTTTTTTTGTTGAATAATGACGTTTTTAACGGTATAATCCCAAGTCTATGGCTAAACAAAACAAAACAAATCAATTATTGTTGTCGGGCAATGAGGCTTTGGCATATGGGGCATGGGAAGCGGGATTGAAGGTAGCTTGTGCTTATCCGGGTACTCCTTCGACAGAAATTCTTGAAACACTTGCCAAATTCAGCGAAATTGACGCCCAGTGGTCGGTCAATGAAAAAGTGGCATTTGAGGTTGCTGTTGGGGCGGCAATAGGAGGTGTAAGAAGTCTTTTCGCCTGCAAACATGTCGGGCTGAATGTTGCAATGGACCCTTTGATGACTGCCTCATATACAGGTGTTTCGGGGGGGTTTGTTGTAGTCGTTTGCGATGACCCGGGAATGCATTCATCGCAAAACGAGCAGGATACCCGATGGGTGAGCATTTATTCTAAGCTTCCAATGCTCGAACCGAGCAATCCGGCTGAGGCGAGGGAATTTGTAAAAGAAGCTTTTAAAATAAGCGAAAAGTACGATACCCCTGTGCTTTTACGAATGACTACGCGAATTTCTCATACCAAAGAAGATGTGGTAATCGATGAAAGAGTGCTGCCCGAGCAGCCGGAATTTACAAAAAATCCTGCTAAATATGTTATGGTTCCGGGGCATGCTTATAACAGGCATATATTTGTTGAAAAACGCCTTAAAGAATTGAAAAAATTATCCGAGCGCACCAAGTTCAATAAAATAGAAAAAGGCAGCGGCAAGATAGGTTTTATAACTTCGAGTGTAGCGTATCATTATGCCAAAGAGATTTTCCCCGATGCGTCTTATTTGAAAATCGGTATGTCTTATCCTTTCTGCGATGAAAAAATCAAACAGTTCGCAAAAAGCGTAAAAAAAGTTTATGTAATCGAAGAGCTTGACCCGTTTTTGGAAGAGCATATTAAAGCTCTCGGCGTGAAATTTATTGCAAAAGACCCGAGCTATCAGATAGGCGAGCTTAGTCCTGAACTGATTGACGAAATAACTAAGGGTAAAGTTAAAAAAGAAGTTAGAACAGCCAAGCGCAAACCGAGAATGTGTCCGGGGTGCCCGCATTGGTTTACTTTTTCAACATTGAAGAAAAACAACTTTTTCGTTGCCGGCGACATCGGCTGCTATACTTTAGCTTGTTTGCCTCCGCTGGAGGCTTTACATAGCTGTTTGTGCATGGGAGCCGGAGTGACATTTCATGAGGGTCTTAAAAGAGGTGCTAAAGACGGCAGTAAGATAGTCGGCGTTCTCGGAGATTCGACGTTTGTTCATTCGGGAATCACAGGCCTGATTAATGCTGTTTATAACAAAGCCAAAGGAGTTATATTTATACTCGACAATTCAACTACGGCGATGACAGGCGGCCAGCAGCATCCTGCGACAGGTTTGACAATCCGCAACGAACTTACAAAACAGCTTGACCTTGAGGCTATATGCAGAGCCTGCGGAGCTGATAACGTGGATGTTATTGACCCGACAAACCGTGAAGAATTCGAGCAAATTGTCCAAAAACGGATTAATTCCGATGAGCTTAGCGTTATTATTTCGCGGCATCCGTGCAAGCTGCTGAAAAGATAAAAAAATAATCAGTTAAATTGTTAATTGGCGGGCGACGAATTAATGAAAGACGGCGTATGTAATATTACATTCGGAGGAATCGGGGGACAGGGGACACTTACGGCTTCTGAAGTTTGCGGCTGGGCCGCGATGTTCGCGGGGTTTCATGTCAAAAAAAGTGAAGTACACGGTATGGCTCAGCGAGGCGGTTCGGTCGAATCGCACTTGAGATTCGGCAGGAAAGTTTTTTCTCCGCTGGTATCTTCGGGGCAGGGCGATTTTCTCGTATGTTTTCATGAAGAAGAACACGAAAGACTCAAGACATTTCTGAAACCCGGCGGAGTTGATTTATTCGAATGGCTTGCAAAAGGCCAAAGTGAAATAAAAGACCCCCGGCATATTAACACTTATCTGGTCGGTGTGCTTTCATCGTATCTTCCGTTCGATACGGACTGCTGGATGAAGGCACTGGAAAAAGTTTTGAAAAAGAAAATATTGGAAGAGAATAAACAGGTATTTATTGAAGCACGACAAGCGAGCAAAAAATGATTTGGAAAGAAGAACTCGAATGTATGCCGCCGGCAAAAATGGCCGAGCTGCAGGGTAATTATCTCAAAGAGCTTGCATCTTATATTTATGAAAATTGCGATGTTTATAAGAACAAGTTCGACGCTGCTAAAGTCAAACCGCAGGATATCAAAAGCATCGAAGATATTAAAAAGCTGCCCTTTACTACCAAAGAGGATATGCGGGATAATTATCCTTACGGTCTATTTTCCGCCAAACAGAATCTTGTACGCGAGATACATGTTTCAAGCGGCACGACCGGAAACCCGACATTAGTCGGCTATACCAGAGAAGATATAGCGTTGTGGTCTGATGTGATGGCCAGAACTCTCTGCTGTGCCGGAGCCGAGCCGGGTAATACGATTCAGATTGCTTATGGTTACGGGCTGTTTACCGGCGGGCTTGGTTTTCATTATGGTGCTTTGGAGATGGGATTGAAGATTATCCCTACATCGAGCGGCCAAACTCCCAGACAGCTCAAAATAATGCAGGATTTTGCTCCGAGAATAATTGCCTGTACGCCGAGCTATGTTCTTTATATGGCCGAGCAGGCATTAGATTTGGGAATCGACCCGAGAAAAGGCAACTGGAAAATCGGGATATTCGGTGCCGAACCTTGGAGCGAGTCGATGCGGAACGAAATCGAGAAAGCATGGAATATGCTGGCGACAGATGTTTACGGTTTGAGTGAGATAATCGGCCCAGGCGTTGCGCAGGAATGTCAGCACAAAGACGGGCTGCATATATACAGTGATGTTTTCTTCCCTGAGATTATTAATCCTCAGACCGGTGAGGAGGTCGAAGAAGGTCAAGACGGCGAGCTTGTGATAACAACGCTTACTAAAAAAGCTATTCCTCTTTTGAGATACCGCACAAGAGATATTGTCAGCATCAGCTATGAAAAATGCAAATGCGGCAGGACAAGTCCGCGAATCAGTAAGATAAAAGGCAGAACCGATGATATGATTGTCGTTCGCGGTATTAACGTATTCCCGTCACAAATCGAGCATGTGCTTTTGGGAATTCGCGGTACCGAACCTCATTATCAAATTGTGGTTGACCGAAAAGCGCATCACCTCGATGAGGTCGAGGTGCTTGTCGAAGTAGAACAGAACATATTCTCGGATGAAATAAAGAAACTTAACGAATTGTCTCAAAAAATTAAAAAAGAAATCGAGTCGATACTCTCGATAGGTGTTAAGGTTACGCTGGTCGAACCTAAAACTATCCAGAGAAGCGAAGGAAAAGCAAAGCGGGTAGTGGACAAGCGAACTGTGTGAAAATTTTGCCACAGAGGGAAAATAGGTTTTTTAGCCACAGAGAACACAGAGGTCACAGAGATAAAAAAATAAATGAGTGATGATTTGACAGAGCAGATAATCGGAGCAGCCATAGAAGTACATCGGGAGCTTGGCCCCGGACTTCTTGAATCAATTTATGAAGAAGCACTCTGCTATGAATTTGAACTTCAGGGAATAAAGTGTAAAAGACAAGTTCCTGCTGATATTGCGTACAAAGGAAAAGTTATCAAAGGACAGAAAATAGACCTTCTTGTTGAAGATGAAGTGGTTGTGGAAATAAAATCGCTTTCTAAAATGCCGGAAGTTGCTTTGGCTCAGACTCTTTCGTATCTAAAAGCTACAAATCTCCGGCGAGGGCTGGTAGTAAACTTCGGAGAAAAACGGCTTGTAGATGGAATAAAACGCGTGGTTTTATAATCCGCCGCAGAGAAAGGATAAGTTTTAAGCCACAGAGGACATTTATCCGCCTTCGGCGGACAGAGAGCACAGAGAATAAAAGATATGAACAAAAAGCATATCATCGATGAAATTATCAGAGCAGCTAAGGAAAACAATGGTAAACCATTAGGAGTACAGAAATTTGAACGTATAACCGGCATTAAGCGTTCGGATTGGTTTGGGGTATATTGGACCAAGTGGGGTGATGCTATTAAAGAAGCAGGCTTTAAGCCAAATGAGTTTCAATCCGCCTACGACCAAAATAAGCTGATAGAATATGTAATTACCTTAATTAGAGAAATAAAGAAATTTCCTACAACAGGTGAGATTAGATTAAAAAGTCATGACACCCCAGAATTTCCATCTCATGATGTATTTAGTCGTCGGTTGGGAAAAAAATATGAAATGGCTCAAAAAATTCTCGACTATTGCAAAAGCAATTCTGGATATGAGGACATTATTGAGATTTGCGAAAAAGTTCTTGATTCTTCAGAAAAGCCAGAAAGAGAGGTTGATTTTGAAGAAGCTGAACCACGATTTAGCTACGTGTACCTTATGAAATCAGGGCAATATTATAAAATAGGTAAAGGCGATTGTGTTGAAAAGCGGAACTATGAAATAGGAATTAAGCTTCCGGAAGAATTAAAAATAATTCATAAAATTAAAACAAATCATCCTTTTGAAGCAGAGTCCTATTGGCATGAAGTATTTAAGGACAAAAGGAAAAAAGGCGAGTGGTTTAATTTATCAAGCAGTGATGTTAAAGATTTTAGCAGAAGAAAATTTATGTAAATTAACTCTCTGTGTGCTCTGTGCTCTCTGTGGCTTTTAAAAGTAATTTCTCTGTGGCCTCTGTGGCCGAAAAAGAGTAAACTCTGTGGCTGAGTGTTTAAGGAATTTGAAAATGAAGATTAAACAGCTTTCGGTATTTCTGGAAAATAAAAAGGGAAGGCTTTTCGATGTTTGTTCGCTGCTGGGTTCTAATGGAATCAATATCCGTGCTCTTACCATAGCCGAGACGGAAAGTTTCGGAGTATTGCGGATAGTGGTGGATAAAACAGAACAAGCTTCTAAACTGCTTTCTGAAAATAATTTCACGGCCAATGTTACCGATGTTGTCGCCGTTGAAGTCGGAGATAAGCCCGGCGGCTTGGCTGCGGTATTGAAAATTCTGAACGATAATAATGTTAATATCGAATATATGTACGGTTTCGTCGAGAAATTCAGCGAAAACGCGCTGCTTGTATTTCGTTTCGAAGATGCGCAAACAGCGGCGGACATCCTTGTAAAAAACAAAGTTAAAGTTGTCACCAAACAGGAAATCGAAGGTCTGTAGCACAGCCTGATAGGGATGTTTTAACACTGACTCACACGGACGTTAAGAGCAATCGGCGAGGTTATTTAATGCAGATAACATACTGGAATAAAGAAGTTGAAACAGCGGATGATTCGAGCCTTAAAAGTCTCCAGTTAAAACGTTTTAAAGAAACTATCGGCTGGGCACTGCAAACACCTTTTTATAAACGAAGACTCGGCAAAGTCGGCATTAATTCGGCATATGATATAAAAAGCCTCGATGATTTGAAAAAGATACCTTTTGCCACAAAAGACGACCTGCGGCAGAATTTCCCCAAAGGCCTTTTATCGCTGGATATGAAAGATATTGTCCGAATTCATTCATCAAGCGGTACGACCGGAATTCCGACGGTGATATATTTTTCACGCGAGGATATTGATAACTGGTCGGATTTGGTCGCGCGTTGTGTTGTTACTACAGGCGCGGGGCCGGGCGATGTTTTTCAGAATATGATGACATACGGTTTGTTTACCGGCGGGCTTGGTCTGCACTACGGAGCCGAACGTGTCGGTATGACAGTGATACCTATCGGCGGCGGCAATACAAAACGGCAGATTAAGACGATGAAGGATTTTCAGACAACAGTCGTACATGCCACGCCGAGCTATCTATTGCATATTCATTCGGTTCTTGCCGAGGAAAAAATAAAAATAGACGAGCTTTCTCTTCGCAAAGCTTATATCGGAGCCGAGCCTCATTCGGAGAATATCCGCCTGAAAATCGAGCAGCTTTATGGTATAGATGCTTATAATTCTTATGGTCTTAGCGAAATGAACGGGCCGGGTGTGGCATTCGAATGTGTTTATAAATGCGGTATGCACATCTGGGAAGATGCTTATATAACTGAAATAATCGACCCTGCGACCGGCCAAGCTTTGCCGGACGGAGAAATCGGAGAGGTTGTATTTACGAATGTAATTCGGCGGGCAACTCCGCTTTTGCGTTATCGCACAAGGGATTTGGCCTGTATTATACCCGGAAAATGCCAATGCGGCAGAACGCACAGAAGATTATCGAGGATAACCGGCAGAACTGATGATATGCTGATTATCAACGGCGTGAATGTATTCCCGTCACAAATCGAAGAAGTTGTGATGAAGATACCTGAAGTCGGGACTAATTATCTGATAGAGGTTGATAAAGTCGGTGCGCTCGACAAACTTATCGTTAAGGTCGAGATTTATTCGAAGATGTTCCGAGGCGACGCTTCACAGCTCGATGCCCTCAAAGGTAAAATTAAAGATGAGCTGCGTGCTTCGATTACGATTAGCCCGTCGGTAGAATTGCACGAACCGGGTTTCCTGCCGGTTTCAGAAGGTAAAGCGAAAAGAGTGATTGATAACCGCCCGAAAGAATAGAGGTCAAATATGGCAAAACAACTTAATATATTCGTAGAAAACCGTCCCGGAAGACTTGAAGCAATAAGCAAAAATCTGCATGCAAGCCAAATTAATGTCAGAGCATTTACGATTCAGGACCGAGGCGATTACGGCTTGATGAAACTAATCGTCGACAACCCCAACAAAGCCTATCTTGCCCTTGCGGATTTAGGCTGTGCATGTGCTCTGAAAGATGTTCTGGCGATTCGAATTCCTGATAAGCCGGGAAATCTGCATAAACTAACTATGGCGCTGGCTCAAGCCAAAATCAATATTCTTGACGCTTACGGTTTTGTGATTCAATCCAACAATGTAGGTGTTTGCTGTATGGAAATTGAGAATCTCGAACAGAGCGGCGCCGCTGAAATCGTCAAAGATGCCGGATTCGAGATTTTGGAAGACGAGCAGCTTTACGAAATCTGAGAATACTCGATTTCAAGGTTGTTAATATGGGAGGTTTGGGCTTTTTTAGGGTACAGTCTCATATCCGTAACTGTGTCGGTTTTTTGTAAAAAAAACAATATTTTTAGAGGGGGGTTTTAGAAAAGCTGAGTTCTAATAATAACCTAATAAGATATTTCAAGTACAGGTTTGCATTGTACCGGCAAGCAGTTATAATATAGCGGTTTTTCTAAACGTAATTTTTACGCTATGTTAAGGGAAAACGGCAATGTATAAAGAATGGATTCCGCGTATTTTAGTTTTATTGACGGTTTTTCTTTTGGCGGGCCAGGTTTTTTCCGCAACGACCTTAAAGCTCGAACAGGGTCAGGACTGGAAAGAGGTTACCTCACAGCCGGAAGATAAATATTCGCTGGCGGTCAGCGAGCTGAAAATGCTTGTCAGTCAGGGAAAAAGTGAGCAAATAGCTCCGACAGTGGCTATGCTCAAAGCGAAGTACCCTGAGATTAACACGCCTGATTTCGACCTTTTTGTCGAGGCTGAGTGGTTCTATGCCGAGGATAAAATAACGCATGCGGTACGAGCTTATGATACATTGCTTAGCCGCTATCCTCAAAGCCCGCTTTATTTTGTCGCTCTTGACAGGCAGTACTCTATTGCCAAGGAGTATCTGGGCGGACGGAAAAAACCAATCTTGAAAGTATTCAGGATAGCAGGGTATTCCGAAGGCGTGAAAATAATGGACAGGGTAATTGACCGTGCGGGCAATTCGCCTTTGGGGTTGAAAGCTTCCCGAACAATCGCGGAAAGTTATGAAAGTCGCGGAAAATACGAAGAAGCATATGAAAGATGGTCTGAAGTTTCGTCTAAATGGCCTCTTGGTGAACCCGGAAAAGAAGCTTTACTTTCTATGGCCCGATGCAAGCATGCGGCGTATCGCGGCCCCGATTACGATGTGTCTGCTTTGGTAAGCGCGAAAAGCTACTATGAAAATTTCAGGCAGAGATATCCCGAAGAAGCCAAGCAGTATGAAATCGACAAGAGACTCGAACAGATTCGCCAGCAGATTGCTTATAAGGAATATAAAATCGGGGAGTTTTATCAGCGTACCGGTAATAAACAAAGCTCTGATATTTACGCTAATATGATAGTTGGCCAATGGCCTGATACGATTGCGGCCAGAGGAGCAAGAGATATATTAGACAAAAATCAACAACCTGAGACTAAAAAGGCAAAAAAGAAATGAAGAATAGACTGCATAAAAGTTATTTCGTAGCTATCGGCATAATATCCGCAGTTTTATTGACAGCTTTGAGCGGCTGCGGAGAGTCACGCGGCTACACAACCGAATCCCTGTTCGACGAACAAATTACAAGTGTCTATGTTGAGATGTTTGATAATCGAACATTCGAACGGGGAGTCGAGTATGAACTGACCGATGCGTTAGCAAAACGTATCGAAGCTGCGACGCCTTATAAAATTGTCTCGAGCAGAGACCGGGCGGATACCGTAATTAGCGGATATATAAGTAATGAGCAAAAAGCCGTATTGACTGCCGAGCGGCAAACAGGCCGGCCTATGGAAAAGGAAATAACCCTTACGGCTGTGGTGAACTGGAAGAATATTCGTAACGGCAAGATGTTAATTGACAACAAGCAAGTCGTCGCCGCGGCGAGCTTTTCCGAATGGCAGCAGCAGGGGACAGCATATGGTTCGGCTTTAGCGGCAAACAAACTTGCCAAAGGTATCGTAGAGTTAATGGAAAATCCCTGGTAGAAGGGATTTTCGGTTGTAATAACTATTGAAGACTTTTTTGCGCCCTTGCGTATGTGGGGTTTGATAATATCTAATGCCTAATGGACAACGAAAATCTAAGCAGCCTTCCGGGCCGTCTCGTCCGGGAGCTAAAGGTCCCAAGCCTGTAATGCCCAAACGGAATCCGTTTGGTTTGATATTTTTTCTTCTTGTTTTATCGATAGCTTTACTGATTTTCCGTCTTTTTCCGAGCGATAAGATTCGCTGGGACCAGTTCGAAAATTATCTTCTGAATGACCATATTAAATCTATGGCCATCAGTGATACGAACATCAAAGGAAAGTTTAGAGAAAATGCCGTAGTCGATGACAAAAAACTACCGGATTCTTTTTCGGTTGATTTTAATAAGGACATAGTAGGCGAACAGTTGAAAGAACTGGCCCAAGGCAAAGAAATCGAAATAACATATATTCAGCAGGGTATATGGCTGCCTCTTCTGGTAAACTTGATATTTCCTTTTGTTTTATTGGGCGCGATATTTTATTTTCTGTTCATAAGAAATATGCGCGGCGGCACCGGCGGAATGCTGATGTCGTTCGGAAGAAGCAGGCACCGTCTGCATAATAAAGATAAAGTCAAAATTACTTTTAAAGACGTAGCGGGGGTCGAGGAAGCCAAAGAAGAAGTTGCGGAAATTATAGAATTTCTCAAAGACCCAAAAAAATTTCAGAGACTCGGCGGTCGAATCCCTCGCGGTGTTTTGCTTGCCGGGCCTCCGGGCTGCGGAAAAACGCTTCTTGCTAAAGCTATCGCAGGCGAAGCTGATGTTCCTTTTTTCAGCATATCGGGAAGCGATTTCGTTGAAATGTTTGTAGGCGTCGGAGCTTCTCGCGTTCGCGATTTATTCAAACAGGCAAAAGACAATTCGCCTTGTATTATATTTTTAGATGAGATTGACGCTATCGGCAGAAAACGCGGAGCCGGCTATGTCGGCGGCGGACACGATGAACGCGAGCAAACCCTAAACGCCATACTTGTCGAGATGGACGGATTCGATACCAACGATCAGGTTATCGTTATTGCCGCGACCAACCGCGGTGATATTCTTGATAATGCTCTGACTCGTCCAGGACGATTTGACCGTCAGGTTATAGTTCCTTTGCCGGATTTGAAGGGGCGCTTGGAAATTCTTAAAGTTCACGCGAAGAAAGTCAAGTTTGGGTCTAATGTTAATCTCGAACGTATAGCTCGCGGCACGCCGATGTTCAGCGGTGCGGATTTGGCTGCGATTATAAATGAATCAGCACTGCTTGCCACGATGGCTAATAAAGAATATGTCGAGCTTTCTGATTTGGAAGAAGCTCGCGATAAGGTTCGATGGGGACGCGCCAAAAAGAGCAGGGTAAGCGACCAGCAGGAAAAAGAAATCACAGCCTATCACGAAGCAGGGCATACTCTTGTTCAATCATTGATTAAAGATGCCGACCCGCTGCATAAAGTTAGTATTATTCCTCGCGGGCCTATGGGCGGGGCGACGTTTGCTTTGCCGGAAAAAGACCGTACGATATTTACGAAGAAATACTGCATGGCGGAGATACAGATATGTTTCGGCGGGCGTATCGCCGAGGAATTATTCTGTGATGATATTTCAAGCGGGGCTCAGGCTGATATTCAGCAGGCTACGAGAATCGCTCGCCAGATGATTGTTACATGGGGTATGAGTGAAAAGTTAGGGCTTATCAGCTACGAAGGCGACGGTGGGTTGAGCCAGATGATGTACGGCTGGCCGGGAGATAAGGATTATTCCGATAAAACGGCGGAGGAGATAGATGCCGAAATCAAACGAGTAACCGGAGAAGCTTATAAAAACGCCAAAGAATTAATCGAGGCTAATAGGGACAAGCTCGAGAATATTGCCAAGGCTCTGTTGAAATATGAAACGCTCGATGCTGATGATGTTAAGATGATTCTCGAAGGAAAACAGCTCGACAAACCGACCGTGTCGGACCTTTTGGCTGTAGAGCAGGCTAAGACAAACCCGAATAATGATAAGCCGAAACAAGACGAGCAGAAATCGCAGGATTAGTTTTATCGGGTATAATTGAGTTGGGAGTCAGTCCATGTCTAAACGGAATATAATTTTTGGGATAGTTTTTTTTGTTGCCGCAGGAAGTTTTTTGCAGGCTAAAGATTTACCGACTTTAAAGACAGACACTGTTACTTTGACGATTCAGCTTCAGCATGATGTTGTCGTTCCGGGCGGGGAGTCGGTATTGGCGGTGCGTTTTAATATGGCCGAAGATTGGCATTTTTACGCATCGCCGGAGACTGCTCCGGGCGAAATGAATTTACAGGTAAATGCTTCTTCACAGGCAAAAATAAATTTCGGTAAACCGATATTTCCTCCCGGTGTACCGTATTTCGACAAATCCCTCGGCATAAAACTCGATGTGTTCAGTAATGATTTTGCTGTTTATATTCCTTTTACTGTAAATGAGGAACAACCCGAAGGCGCGGTAAAGATTCAGGTCAAAATTGAGGGTGCGGTTTGTTCGGATATTCAATGCCGTGTCCCTGATTATGAGCCTTTAGATATAGAGTTAAGAATTGCACAAGACGCATCGGCGGTTCAGACAAATTTTGTTTTGCCTTCTCCAGACTCATTTTTACCGGTTTCTTCGGTCGAAATTTTGAGCCGGACTCTTAGTTATTCTCTTTGGTATGCATTGGGGCTGGCGTTATTAGCGGGATTATCCCTTAATATTATGCCTTGTGTCTGGCCGGTACTGCCGTTGATTGTGCTGCGTATAGTTGGGCAGGCCGAGGACCAAAAAAAGAAAAAAATAACGATGGGGCTTCTGTTTTGCCTCGGAATACTTTTGTTTTTTGCATGCCTTGCAGCCGTTAATATTGTCCTGCATATTGTTTACGGCACGGCTTTGCAGTGGGGCGACCAGCTGCGCAATCCGATTTTTGTTACAGTGCTGACAATGGTTTTGGTTGTACTGGCATTATTTATGTTCGATGTTTTTACGATTGTTTTGCCCGGGTCGCTGTCGGGCAAAACCGCTTCGGCCAAAGGTTATAGCGGAACTGTCGGAATGGGATTCCTCGCGGCCGTTTTGAGTACTCCGTGCAGTTTCGGAATATTGGCAGCGGCTTTTGCATGGGCCCAGAGTCAGCCGCTTGTACCTGCTACGATTGCGATAATGTTCATTGGGATAGGGATGGCTTTGCCGTATCTGATTTTAACTTTGATTCCGGGATTTATCGAAAAACTTCCGAAACCCGGTAAATGGATGGATATTTTCAAAAAGGCGGTAGGCTTTATCCTGCTTGGTATAGCCGTCTGGATGATAACTGTGATTCCGCAGGAGATTCGGGCAGGGGCGATGTATTTTGCGGTCATCCTTTCGTTTTGCGGATGGATGTGGGGCGGCTGGGTTGGTTTTGGTTCTAAAACTTCCAGCAAGATAATTATTAGAACAATCGCTGTGCTGCTTGCGGTTATTTCAGGTTTCTATTTGTTATCTAAACCGAAACAGCTTATAGCTTGGCATCCGTATGATTCAGGGATCATACAAAAGGCACTTTCTGATAATAAACCTGTGCTGATAAAATTTACTGCTGATTGGTGTCTAAGCTGCAAAGCCGTCGAAAAACTTGTATATGAACGAGGAGATGTTGCCCGTATAATAAAAGATAAAAATGTCGTTGCCGTAAAGGCTGATACTACAGCCAGAGATTATCCGGCTACAATAGCGCTGAAGGAAATTTATAATGAACCCGGCGTCCCTGTAAGCATACTGCTTTTGCCGCAAGGCAGAGGTGAAAAAAGATGGCGTGATAAAACTTTCGGCGATGAACTGATACAAGCATTAAAGGAATTTTAATAAAATCCCGAGCGATGGCTAAAAACGCAACTGTGAAAAAACCGAAGCTGAAAGTCGATAAAAAACAGGCTGCCGAGCGAGTTAAACGAATCCTTCCTGTTCTTAAAAAAGCGTATCCTGACGCCAAAACCGAGCTTATTTTTAATAATCCGCTCGAATTGCTAATCGCAACAATTCTTTCGGCGCAATGCACCGATGTTCGAGTTAATATGGTAGCTAAAGTAATTTTTAAAAAGTATAAATCTGCTGGTGACTGGGTCGAAGCTCCTATTAGTGAAATCGAGCAGGACATCAAATCAACCGGTTTTTTCCGAAATAAAGCTAAAAATATAAAAGGTGCCTGTGAAAAAATAATCAGCGATTTTAACGGAGAAGTCCCGAAAACTATGGAAGAGCTGACTTCTCTGCCGGGCGTGGGACGCAAGACTGCCAATGTAATTCTCAGCAATGCCTTTGGTGTTCCGGGAATAACCTGTGATACTCATGTGATAAGATTGTCTCGCAGGCTGGGGCTTTCAGCTAACAGCGACCCTGTAAAACTCGAATTTGATTTGGCGGATATAGTTCCTAAAAAAGATTGGTCGATTTTCAGCCATTCAATGGTCCTTCACGGCAGATATGTCTGCAAAGCCCGAAAACCGGATTGTGAAAATTGTCCGGTTAGTATATATTGTCCGGCTGCGAATAACCCGCAATTATGGTGATGTGATTTGTATAGCTTCGAAAGGAGATAGATGATGGATTTCGGCGAAAGACCTATTCAGGACATGTGGCGAATATTTAAAATAATGAGCGAGTTCGTCGAAGGTTTCGAGGAGATGAGTAATATTGGGCCTGCCGTATCCATTTTTGGTTCTGCCCGCTCTAAGCCTTATGAAAAGTATTACAAGCTTGCCGAACAGACAGCTGAAGAAGTAGTCAAAGCCGGTTTTGCAGTTATTACCGGCGGCGGGGGCGGTATTATGGAAGCAGCTAATAAAGGCGCCGCCAAAGCAGGCGGAAAAAGTGTCGGCCTGAATATTGAAATTCCAATGGAGCAGGTCCCCAACGAATATCAGAATATCGCGCTGAACTTCAGATACTTTTTTACCCGTAAGGTTATGTTCCTGAAATACGCGCACGGTTTTATCGTGCTTCCCGGCGGTTACGGAACTATGGATGAGTTTTTCGAGGCTCTTGTATTGATACAGACATTTAGACAGGCGTCATTTCCGGTGGTTCTGATGGGCAGTGATTATTGGGCAGGGCTGGTTGAGTGGCTTAAGGATACTATGCTTAATCAGTATAATTATATTTCACCTGAAGATATTGATGTTTTTACGATGGTCGATGACCCAAAGAAAGCCGCGCAAATAATCAGTGATTTCCGTGATGCCGAAGGCGATGTCGGTTTTCAGCTTCCGTCATTAAGAAAGAAAACATAATTAATGTTATTGTTAGGTAGGGATAATTTATCAGCCGGATAGTTTGCTGCGTGTTTCATTAAGATGGTTTAATAAATAATCTTTTTCGGGGCCGCCCAGATGTTCCCAAGGTAGTGTTTCAGTATCATCAAACTGTTTCTCTGCAAAATATTTAATATCAAGCTGATTTTCCGCGAATGCTTTTTGCCAAGTCTCCATATTAAAGGTTTCATCCCACAAGTCGAATCTTGCTCCGTTTTTCCATGCAGTCTCGATAACAGGCCCAAGACTCTTACCCCCTCGGCCGATGGCTGATTCGAGAACGGAACGGTCGATATGATGAAATTTGAATTGAAGATATTTTGCCCGGATTCTTTTTTTCTCTTCGATAATCATCCATTTTATCTTGTCGAAATATTCAGCGGGCTTTTGTCCAAACCAGCCGAATGGGGTATGGGGTTTCGGTACGAACCAGCTTACAGAGATATTAATAGATGCAATTTTCCCGTCGACACTTTGACGCAGTTTTGCGAGATTCTGTGAAAGAGTTACGATATTTTTGATGTCGTCTTCTGTTTCTCCCGGACGCCCCGCCATAAAATATAATTTTAGTTTCTGCCAGCCTGCTTTATACGCAGCTTCGACTGCGGCAAAAAGGTCTTGGTCTTTGAGCGGCTTATTTATTATTTGACGAAGTCTTTCACTGGCGGCTTCGACGGCAATGGTAAGACCGCTTTTCCTAACGGTATTAACGAATTCCGGAAGTAGTTTGAGATTTTTATCGACACGCAGACTTGGAACGGACAAACCGACATATTTCCCCGCGAAATAATGAAGTAATTTGCGCACCAACTCTTCGAGCTGCGGATAATCAGCCGTAGAAAGACTTAATAGGCTGATTGTGTTGAAACCGGTTGATTTTTGGGCGGTCTTGGCAAGCTCGAAAATTTTGTCTGCGCTTCTGTATCGGATTGGTCTTCGGCAGAAACTCGCCTGACAAAACCGGCATCGTCCCGGACAGCCCCGCATAACTTCGACGCTGACACGTTCATGTACGGTTTCCGTAAAAGGAACTATAGGCCGAGCAGGAACAGGCGTGTTTTCAAAATCTTCGACGAAGGCATTCAGCAGTTTTTTGCAGCCGGCAGTATTGTAAAATCTCGGTACATAGGCCCAATCGAATTTTTCCGCCGCTTCTGAAAGAATATCGATTTTAGTTTTTGAATGCAATTTTCCTTCTCGGACAAGCTGAATTAGTTTTACAATTGCTTCTTCGGCTTCGCCGAGAACGAACAAATCTATAAAATCCGAAATCGGCTCACAGCAATTTGCCATTTGTCCGCCGGCGATAATTATAGGGTCATTTTCGTTTCGCTCGCTGCTGTGCAATTTAAGCCCGGCCAAATCGAGGATGTTCAGGATGTTGGTGTAGCAAAGCTCGTTGGTAAGACTAAACCCGATGATATCGAAAGATTTCAAGGCCGCTTTGGATTCGAGGCTGAACATCGGAAT
>Ga0265293_10004941_pt1 | contig 22866 bp, 7 predicted proteins | sample Munlanlewell138R_FD_192505 | JGI IMG/M metagenome (GOLD analysis project Ga0265293, IMG submission 192505) | Leachate microbial communities from a municipal landfill in Southern Ontario, Canada - Leachate well 138R | ecosystem: Engineered > Solid waste > Landfill > Unclassified | place: Canada... | reverse complement strand
TCATAGAAGCTCATCTGGTATTTCTGCTCCGCCGGAATAGATTCATAAATATAATAAACTGTAATTTCACCGCCTGTCGGGTCAGTAAAATCAAACGGCATAAACTTGGCTGTCTGACGGTTTAAAGCATCATATTCGAATACCGTAATTCTGTTCAGCGGGTCTAAGATACCGACCATATTCCCGAACGTATCGTAGAAATACCGATATTCAGGCGTACCATCATCCACGGTCGGCAGAATCACCTTAATCAGTCTTCCGGCGATGTCATATTCGAATGTCTTTCCGACAGCGTCATCAGGATTAATTTCTGCCGTCTGCTGACTTTCGAAAGACTTTCTGCCAAGTCCGTCATATTTAGTATGAACATAGGTCTGCGGATTCTGGGTCGTAGCCGGATAATTCGTCCTTATTACCCGCCCAAGCGAATCATAAACAAAGCTTATCGTATTACCCATCGCATCGACAACATAATCTCTGCGAGAACCGTCGTAGTGCGTTACTGTTCGGTGTGTACCTGTGAAATTGCCGTTCGGACGGTATATCAGGTCGTAATCATGATAGTCAAAATTATTAAAATTAACCTTCGCCGCGTTGGTTATAGAGGCATTATTTAAAACAATCCCTGCGGTGTACAGATTGTCTATCTTATGGCCGAGAGGGTCTATAACCGCTGTCTGTCTGCCCGCAAGGTCATATTCATAGCTTGTTAGCTGCTCATAGCCGTTTTCATCTAAGCTGACCGAATGCAGAACTCCTCCGGCCAAATCATAAATTGTTCGGCTGTAAGACAGCGGCCCGATTTCATCGCTATCTATGCTCTGTGCGGCAACCGGAAGTTTATCATTGCTCGTCCAGCCGATGTTGTCCGGTTCTGTGCTGCTGTAAGTTAAGGCATTAGAAGTATAGACACCCGGCGGAGTCATTTTTCCGAGCATACCTTCATCATCTGCACTGCAAATAATCGGCTCGCCGCTTGAGGACAGCTTAAATGGAACGAGGTCTATTTTCACTCCTGCCCAGCGGCGAGTCTCAATCGCCCGGCCAAGAACATCATAAACCGTCTCCGCTGCGACAGGCCAATCGCTCATAGGCTGCTGATAAACATTAGGAGCATAAGGCCCGACATTCACTATTGCTCGGCCTTCGGTATCGTATAACGTTCGGCTGATTGTAAGAACGTTATTAGCATTATTAATATAGCCGATAATAGCCTCGTGATTATCCCACGCAATATCGGCGATATTATATGTTCGGGTCTCTACGACGTTGCCGATTATGTCATATTCGTACTTGGTCAGATTGTTGCTGTCGCTGATGCTGTATTCGACCTTGCCGGATGTATTGTATTTTGTCCGGCTTAACAAACGGCGTTCAAAATCTCCGCTATAAGGCGTTTCATCATCTATGATTTGCTCAGATTGAAGTATCCGTCCCAAAGAATCATAGACGTTTACGTTGAATATGTATATGCCTTGTGATTCGTAATACGAATATTTCTGTCTGCCGTTATCATCGTATGCAAAATAAGTTCCGGCACCGGCAGCATCTTCTATCCAGTCAGGCTGTAAATCATTTCCGGTATAGTGATAAGCGGTTACAACATGTTTTGCTTTCTCAGGCAAAGCTTCGACGCTTTGGGCGTTTCTGACATTATCAAAATTACTTATAACAGAAACATCTATTTTTGCGGTATTTCTAAGCCGTTTAAGCCCATCATAGAAATTCACGGTCATATCGAGGACATTTTCATCAGCGTCCTGAATTTCGGTATGTTTTAACAGGCTGCCGCTATAACCATTCTTCGTTACAGAAACAATATCATAATCCAATGTATCGACATAATTCTTAGCTTGTATCGTCTCTAAAATATTACCGTATATGTCATATTTGAGAATCACAGCGTTTCCAAGCGGGTCAACCGTGAGCGTATTCTTGCCGTATTTGTCGTATTCGTATTTTGTTACGGCATAATCCACGCCGCCAAGCCATTTATGTATCTCACTCGGGCCGTCAGGATATATCGAGCTGCCGTATATATATTTTGTCTGCTCCAATATGACAGGCGCACCGGTTCCGGAAGCATCGCATTTTTGAATAAGAACTACATTGCCGCGTTCATTGTACGCGTAAATCGTCGGAAACTCTTTATTCGTATCCCATCGCTCATAGACAACTTCTGCTTTGTAGTCTTTGCCGTCCTCGTTTACAAGTCCGCCGTGCTGAATCGAGATTCGGTTGCCTTTGGCGTCGATAGTTTCGATTAACCTGCCTGCCGCGTCATAAACATATCGAATCGGCATCAGACCGCGGTCGTCTTTGATAGCTGTCACATAGTGGTCTTTAGGCGCATACCTGTTATCCTCATATTCATAATAGGTATGTTCGTATTCTCCAGAGTCATTGCTGACAAGCCTGCTGACCTTTATGAGATTATCATAGCTGTCGTATTCATATTTTAAAGTCGGGTTTCCGCTGCCGACTTCCGAAGGGGCAATAATATTAAAAATCCGGCCCTTCTCATCATAATTAATCTGAAGGCTCTTAGAGGATATATTTCCCTGAGCATCTTTATACTGAATACTGCTGATTTTGCCGTTGGGGCTATTAAGTTCTCTGTCGAAAACTATCTCTTCCCCGTCAACCGTTATAATTTTTGTAAGATAAGGCTCGCCATATACTCTCGTCCAATAAGACACAACATCTGTATCTCTATAACTGTACCAACTACCTGAATAACCATATATACTTGAGCCGCTTAATAGCTTACGCTCGAATACATATTGTGTTCCATCTTCAGTTGTTAAAATATAACCGGAGAAATCATACATTGCAGGGTCATTTGTTGAGATACGATCGCCTGTAATGCCCATCCAGCTAATTTCGTTCCTTATAATATCAACAGCCGCTATTTCTTTTTCTAAAGTACGCAGTGTTGCTCCAATGTTATCCATCGCACAATATTCAGCCGTATAATATGGAGCTTCCGAATTATTTAGATTCCAGTCATGGAATTTGAGATAGAACATAAATGTTGTTCTGCGCCCATCGGGCAGGGTAAGGGTTACATTACGATTTGCCGGTTCTCCTCCGCAACGAACAGATTCAAAGTCAATATAGCCGCTGTTAAGCAAAGTACTTTCATACATCGTAGTCCGGCTTTCATCAAGCTCAATATCCATATCGGCAATAGAATTTGTCCAGCCGTAACCGAACTCGCCTTTTTTATACTTGTTAAAGCTGTCATAAGTTCTGACTATGCGCAGGGGAATTCCGCCGGTCTCAACAACAATATCTTCTTGACTGAATTTCAGATTGCCGATTTTCAGCGGACAGTCCAAAATAAACTGCTTATCATCAAATTGAGGTTCGCTATTTTTGCATTTTACCCAGAGAACTAAATAATAGGACCCGTTATCCAGTGTAGATAAATCAATCACTCCCAAATTCTCTAAATTTCCGCCGGCAGATATTTTTGACCAGCCGTCGCCATTATGAGGACCGGGGGTTACAAGCTTAACAGGGATTAAATCAGTCCCTTCTCCTGTTTTGCATATCTGCAAAAGATATTCAACCTCATCAGGGAAGTCCGGATACCCGATTTTCGCCCAAACATTTCGTGAACCCTGCTTAATAATCGGAATCGGCAGGTCATCAGGGCTTGGCGGATTAGAGCCTGAAGGTGTGAAATGTGCGAATTCCAAATTCCTGATGAAGTTTTGAATATCTTGGTTATCTTCATTGCTAAGATAAGATAACTCAGCTGTGATATCATAGGTATTAACCCCAATTCGGCTGATTTGGAAATTAACGTTTCCAAAAGTATCAGGCTCGTCGTTCAGAGTTAATTTAGCAGTATAACTGCCATCATCCCAGTTTCCTGTATTAACCGTTTCTATAAGTCCGTCGCCGGTTCCTGTAATCTCCCAAATATTGGTACCGGCCTTAGTAATCGATAAGGTCCATGCGGGTGCTCCGATAAATGACGCATAAAAATTAACATTATTGCCGGTGCTATTGGTTAAAAGCTCCGGTGTTACATAGAAATCATATATAGCATGATTATTCGTAATCTCTTGGGATACCGAGTCGAAATTACCGGCAGTATTCCATGCATAAGCCGTATAAGCATGTGTTCCTGCAGAAAGATTGGATACGTCTATATAATGTGTCAGAACAAGCGGGACATCACCGCTGGGATATATTGGCGCACCGCTAATCGAGGCGATAACCTCACCATCGTATTCTATTTGTACCCAGTTTACGCCTTGTTCGTCGTAGGCCTTAACCGTCAAAATTCGCAGATTGCCGGACTCGGTTATATTAAATTCGATTCGCGGTTTGCTGCCGTCAGTTATAAAATCAGAAGGACTATAAACATTAATTACAACAGTACTTGCAAGGGTTCCCTGAACCTGCGCTTGCTCTTGGACATCCCATGGAATCATAGAAAGGGTATATTGCCCCGGCGCAGAAAAAGAAACATATGGTTTTTCCACAGTTTCGTTAGGGAAAAACATCACCAATGCACCATCTGGGCCGCTAAATGACCATTTTGGAATAATAGTCGGCTCATTTGATACAAATAATGCATCAGACATATATGCCGTTGCAGGCAAAGTTATTATCTTATTATCACCAGCATCCCATACAAGCGTTTCATCTTCTGAAACATAAACAGTCACGTTGCATGTTTGAGACCACACAGGATCAACAATATTCCCTGTTACAATAAGCTCATAGCGGCCTATAGAGTCAAATCCTACTAAAATAGGCGTGCCGGACACAACTGTTGCTGGTTCAGGAAGTGCAACACCTGCATCAACAGCTGACCATGTACAGGTTGAGCCTTCAGGAGCTCCGCCAAGAATTGTAGCAGTCAAGACAGAGAATCACCTGGTGCAACCACACGAGACCCCGAAATATTAAGCGAGTATTGCGGCGGTGAAACATAAATATATATCGTCTCAAAACCTTCCAGTTCCTGAGTCTCTGCATTCATAACACATAAAGTTAAAGGATAACCGCCAGACTCGTAGAATATCACTTCAGCCCTTGCCTCATTTGAATTTCCTGTATATATCGGTTTTATATGCAATGCGTCAGACGAAGAACTGCAAGTCCAGTAAGAAGTTATCGGTATATGAACACAGTTATTTGTTACTTGACCGTATAATGTAATAGTCTCGTAAACATTTCTGACATCAGTTTTAATTTCCATTGTTTCATCGAAACCGGCCTTGGCCTCTATAGAGCATGCCATTTCAATTAAAGCGGTATCATAAGTAATCACGCCAATGTCTTTTTCTCCGTTTTTGATATGAAGAGTTAAAACATAGCTACCGATTTTATCAAAAGTTATATCCGCAATAGGCTCAGAGATATCAGGCTGGCTGATATAAACCGAATTGTCTGTGCCGCCCCATGACCAAACTGCATAATCATAATCACTGAAAACAACCGGAACCTCAGGATTGGTAACATCTGTGATGTTAGCAGTTAACTTGACCGTAAATGGCAGTTCAGGAATAGGGTCGGGAATAGGATCTGGTTCAGTATCAACTGTTATTTCTATAATATTTCTATACTGAGATCCTCCACCTCCGCCTATAACTTCGATATTTACGGAAGCAGCAGCAACTATAACTTCTTCGCCACTGATATTAATTTTACCAAGAAGGGTCAATGTATAAGTCCCTACACCGCTGAATGGTGGAACAGCATTAAATGTAACCATTGTATCAAGGCTTTTAGGACTGGCAAACACAACCAATCCATCTGGTGCATCCGGGTTCAAAAATACCCATTCTACACTGTCAACCGAACCTGCCTTAATTTCACCTTTCAGGTTATCTATTGCCGAAGTACCGCTAATATTGATACTTTTATCCGGCCCGGCGTACAATATCACCTTTTTATACTTAACCACTGTAACGGCTGCGCTGGTACCAAGTAACATCTCGCCTTGAGGCGTATTTTTCCAAGCACTAAATAACACAAAATACGCACCGTCACTACCAAAAGTTATATTGGTCATCGTATTCGTTGGATTGTCGATTAATACGGAATCTAAACAAGTATCTTCACTGGCTGCTTCTACAGACCATTCCACCCTATCAGGCACAATACCTGCCACGGCACCTATGAAATGACTCGATACTTCCCATATATCAGAGCTATTTTTTTCTAAATAGAGCGTCCTATCCTGGCCAGCACTGATATCAACCATCTGATATTGAACTTCTATCCAGGCAATATCATATCCTATCGCTTTACCATCTTCATTAAATGCCAACAGAATCAGCGGGTATCTACCCGGGGCGTTAAAAGTAGCAGTTGTATTAATTGATTCAGGGGATTCAATTGTGCCTATATCAACAGGAGCCGACCATTGAACTGCCTGCAAAGTACATGGATTTGCGCTCACACTTAGCTCTTCATCAACATATGCAGCGTATGTAACCGTATCTCCGATAATATTTACAGGGGTTTTACCGCTAACAATTATATCAATTTCCATATCAACTCTTACCCAGCGCCGTCCCTTGCCTACTGTTTTGCCGGTATCAAGATTTATAACGGTTAATTCAAACAAATACCATCCGACTTCGTTAAATATTGCGCTCGGATATAGTTCTGTTGAACTCCATGTTGACAAGTCTGGTTCCCCAGTAACATGTAGATTAGACCATTGGTAAGCAAGATTCGTCGGAACATTGGTTCCGCCGCTGGATTTGATTGATGCTGACTTGAACTCAACCGTAACAGACGGAGACCCGATAGGTATCTTCGCAAATATAGTCTTTCCTGCATCTACCCATATCGGCGGGAATTCATCTGCGCCTATATCGACTGCATCGCCAACGATTCTTGGTTCGCCGTCAATATCGGTTTCATCAGCATGGATATCGGCACTGTGTCCTTGATCTATACAAGCAGAATCAGACGCTAAATGATATCCATCATCTCCGAACGGAGAGCCGCCTCCGAAATTATTATTCTCATCTTTTACTTCGCTAAATCCGCTTATATAGCAGTAATACGTTGTTCCGTTTTCCTCCAAGTCAACACCGTTGCCAATGATACAGTTATAAATCGATGATGTTCCGGTGCCGATGTTAATGATGCCGTATCCACGATTATAAACTATCGTATTGTTACGAATAAAAGGACTAGCCGTATCAGAGATATAAATACCATGACCATAATTATCAGTAAGGACACAATTTAATATATTAGCAGTGCTTGTCCCTGTAATACATACTCCTGCATCACCATCGTTTTCGTACCCATTATCCACTATCCAGCAATTAACAATTTTTGCAGCTGAATTATTACAGAGTACACCAGCCTTGAAACCTCCTGCAATCGTAAATCCGTTTATAACTGAATCGCCCTGCGCTGTTACTACATAATTATGGATATATGAGCCATGAAGTACAGTTTCGATACCTGCGAGGTCAGACGAACTTTTTATATCTCGCTCATTAATGGTTTTTTCTGTTCCTTTAAAACCACCATAAATTGAAACACCGTCGGGTATAACAAAAGTCTGCTCAGGGTCATAAGTCGGAACAAAGTAAATACCATCGGCCACCCATATCTCCGAACCGCAATTCCACGCGGTTTTCTGCAGTGCATTTTGTAAATCAGTACATGCATCTTTCCATGACCTGCCGCTATTTAGACCCATAGCTTTTTTATCAACATAGATAATCCCCGGTGCAAAGCAGCAAACGTCCGTTTTTACCATCGCGGAACTTAATAAAATATCATTATTCCTTATGCTCGCATTATTCGTTAACCTTAAACCTTGCGGAGCGGTTTCAGAAATATTCATAGAAACCGTGACAGTACCTTCAGTGTCACCGCGTTCTAAGGTACCGATTTGCCATACTACAACATTCTCGACAGAGTCATAAAATCCCGAATCGCTTGGAAGTACCGAAGAGCGGTCGATACCATCCGGAAGATAAGAGATTATCCTGACATCTTCTAAAGCTGTTTGGTCTGCATCAGGTTCAACGGGATAACTATAGTTAATCGCATAGGTGATAGTATCTCCTAAGGCTGCACAATCCCCATCCTCAATATCATCTGTCATCCAGAAGTTTACTACACGTTCGCTGAACGCAAAGACCGTTCCGTTTTCATCGGCGACATATACATTTCCATAAGCTATAGCAGGTGATGTCCATATCCTGCTATCTTCACCGGTATGATGGAACCAAAGCAAATCATTCTCATCCAAAGTCCCTTCGGCATCTACGCTTAGAACATATAATATATGGTCTGTAGCACCAAAGAACACCTTACCGTCAGCTACCGCAGGTGATGACCAGATTGACCACATATTGTTTGCATCTTGTGACGGGAATTCTGTTGGCCGGAATGTAGCAAGCGTATTTCCATTAGCGGCATCTAAGATTAAAAACTCACCTTTGTTACCATAAACTGTTCGGGATGTTCCCACAAAGATTTTTCCATCATATATCGCTGGTGTTGAATTAATCCCGCCTCCTGTATACTTAGACCAATTTTGCGAATATGGGGACGACTCATTTATCGAAAAAAAGTAACCAGTGTCATCGTGGGGTTGATACCCAGTACCAAAATATATTTCAAATTCTCCGTTACCATCAACATCTGCTACCGCAACTCCACCACTATTATACCTATATTTATCAACAGACCAAATTTCTTCTCCTGAATTTTCATCAAATGCAACAATAGTTTTCTCCAATGAATGTGTGCCGCAAATAACCTTACCATTGAAAACTGTAACAGGTCCGTTAGGGTGTGGCGGATCACTAAAATAATTAATAGCTTTTTTATCCCAATCAGGCTTACGGTCACCCGTACTTGCTTCAAGACGATGAATATAACCATCGCTCGACGCAACAAACACATACCCGTTATTAACAACAGGAGAAGACCACGACCAGCCGGCACCACCAAGTGTTTCGTTTGGGTTTTCAGGATCTTGCATAGCAGAACAATTATCACATTTTCCAATATTATCACTCCAATAGTTTCTGGTATAGATATTTACACCATAAAGTATGCCTGATTCAGTGAGGAAAAAGACCCTATCTCCATCTACCGCCGGTGATGAACGAATACCTCCATCAGCCTCAAATTTCCACATTAAATCGCCTGAAAATGCATCTATCGCAAAGAGGTAACCTTTATTCTGAGGAGCCCCATAACCAACGTAACTTATACCTATATAAACTACTCCCCCTACCACCGCCGGAGAGGAGAATGTCATTACTTTGTCGCCATGGTCAACGTTTTGATTAGTTTCAAATATCCAAAGTATATTTTTTTTATTAGGTGCACGAGAATTGCTATAACCAGTCCGAGCAGTGTTATGATGGAACATCGGCCACTCATCGATAATCTCCACAGGCTCCTGAGAAATTGTTACATAGACCGTATCGGTAACAGGAGCCTTACCTGCTTCAGTGGCTTTAAGCTGGAATTGGTATTGACCATTAGCATAAAATCTGATTATCGGATTTTCATCACTGCTGGTATCCCCATTCGGAAGTCCCTGTGAATCTAAAAATACAATATTCGCAGCATTGCCCTGAATTAAAGTCCATTCTTTTACAGTATCATCAAAGGGATACTCTCGGTCTATCACATAAGCATCATCCATCTTGACATCGACATAAGCTCCTGCCATTACTGCAAACTTATTTCCTCCCGCATTGACTAACGGCGGCAAAGAAGAGGTGTAATGAACAGCGATAATATCTCTGCCATACAAGATTCCGTCACTGGCATAAAGGGCCAGTTGATAAGTACCGTAACCGTTCTCTGCAAACATTATCTCTGAAGTTATTTCGAGATTTTTACAGCGGTTGCTACAGCTTTCAGCCAATGGTGTAACTGTTAAACCATTCAAAGGCCCGCTGATTTGCCGCCATCTTGCGGTAAGATTTCCTTTAGGCTGACCGTCGTCACTCACATTTCCTTTGATAGTGATGTTATTTTCATAAACAAATTGTTCTTTAAGTTTATTAGAACCGGAAACAATCCAAGCATCAACAATAGGTTGTTGATTCGAGCGGGTTGTTGATTTAAGGATAACCGATGTTGAGTCTTTAGCAACTTCATTATAATCTGAATCTAAGCCATAAAGCATAAACCTATATTCACCATGAATATCTTCTGATATTTCGATTATATCGGTCTCAAGGCTCATACTGCTATCGAGGACGGCGTATCCGCCTGCAGGTTTGTCTACAAGCTTCCATAAAAAATTGGCAATCTGTCCCGCTGGATCGAATACAACCTCACCCTTGAGAGAAATAACTACATCGTCCGGCAGCGGCAGATTAAATTCCTGGTTTGGCCCGGCGTCTATTGACGGACTGCTCGGCGGCGGCCACTGAACTATAACCTGCATCTCAGCGAAATCCCAATTGCCGCACTGGTCTATTACATAAAGAATGATATTATGGGTTCCGATTCCAAACCGAGTTGTAATTGTTTTCGCTGTATCTTCGTAACCTTGAGCTATGATTTGCCCTTTATATTGCCACATATAAATCAGATTTGCACCGCTCGAACCAGAAGCGTCAAGCGTTACCTCGGCTCTGCCGTTAACAGAACCATCGCTGTCCTGAGGACCGCCGTCGATTACTGTCATAGGGCTGCTGCCAATATCAGCGATAGGATTTGCAGAAGAATTTATGAAAATCTGCATCGTATCTGTGTCCGAGCTGCCTGATGAATCGGTTACCGTTAGAGTAACCGTATAAGGACTGTATTGGGCAGTCATTGTAACTTCGACGATTTTGCCTTCTACGGTTATTTCTTCGCTGTTTTCAATCCAGCTCCAAATGTATGAAACTATATCATCGTCATCATCCGGCGGATTGCCTGAATCAGGGTCTGTGGAACCGGATCCGTCGAGCGTTATATATACCCATTCATCGGAGCCGCAAACATAATGTGTCTGATTTTCACCTGCCGCGGCAATAGGCGGTAAATTTGACTGAAATTCATAAGCTCCTATATCAACATAGGCCCTTGAATCGCCCGCATCGCGGTTGCCTGTATCCGGGGTATCAGGGTCGTCAACAAATCTTGATAAGCCGTCGATATCCGTCGTTATGCCTATAGGCACAGCCGTATTATCACCGGCGTCAATACACGGCGAACCGGCCTGCAAACGATAATCACCCGGAATGCACTGTGTATCTAACTTCAACGTAGTCCAGAAATGCAGATTTGAATGGATCGTATGCCGCTCAGCAAAAAACAGGTATAAATTATAAATCTCACCTTCTTGTAAACCCAGCGGCACTTCTGTTTCGCCTGGTAAAGGTTCGCAACTGCTTGTATCATAATATCTCGTGATATATGCATTCCCATTTTCAAACCTAAAATAAGCACATCTTCCTGTGTGTAAACCGCCTAAATCCAAAACAAGAACAGGCTTGCGGTCATCGTGACGCTCGATAAAGACCCATAAATCATCATCAGATTTGAATATTTTAAAATCACGGGATTCTGCTGAAGGTTCGACATATTCAAAAGCGGTTTGTAATTCGAGCGTAAAATGATAGTTGGGTGATAGATTCTGATTGTCCCAAAGCTCACCGTCAATAGGAAAGAATTCATTATCACTAAACACATAAGTATTGCTGCTTGGGTCATAAGTTAAGACAAGCTCTATTTGTTTTGATAGGTTAACACCTTCCGTGTCACGATACCATTGCCGGAATGATTCTGAATTTTTAATGTTACAATTATCGTCCCCATTAGGATCATATACAGGTTTAAATTCATCATCTAATTCGTTTTGAACTAATCCTTCATCTAATCCTGTCTTATACCGAGGATAGCTACAAATACTTGTTGTCGATGGTTTTTCAAAATCCGGATGTCCATCAGAAATCGGTTCAGTATTATTCCAACCTTTTTTAAAATCTCTGATGGTAGCTTCAACAGTAACGCTGCCCGGAGTTGCAGTGCCTTCCCATCGTCCCGGTAAAATAAAAAGAGGGTCTTCGTTTTTATTGTTACTGCCGGAACCGTTCCATCCCTCGTTAATACAGCAATAATTTAATATTGCGTTAGCTCCGCTGTTAACATATACCTGCGATTGCCTGTTTATAACACCTTTATTGCTGTTATCCCAAATTATAGAATTGTCAGCGGATAAATTACCGGAGTGAACATATATGCCTCCGCCGAATCCCGCAAGATTATTACTTACAGTACAGTTAATTAACGATATGTTGCTGTTTTCACTATAAACAGCTCCGCCATTGCCATAACTTAAGTTAAGAGCTGTCGTTGATTCACTAAATGAAATAAATGCCGCAGTGCTGTTATCAGAGAAAAGACAATTTGTTAGAAGAACACTGCTGTTTCTGTTAAACATTGCTCCGCCGTTATAATTTATGGTTTTAGCAGCGTTAGTACCTGTGTTATTATAGTTGAATGTACAATTGATAACCTGTACATTTTCAACTTCGTTGTTTAGCATACCTCCGCCGCCGAGCAGCCCGTCGGCTCCGCTGCAAACTCCTCCAGTTATAATAAAACCATCGATAAGACAATTACTCGCTCCTGTAACAACGTGATAACAATTTCCGTTGTCAGGAATCGGCCCGTTATCATCTTGGTCAATATCACCGCTTAGAATGGTTTTATTATTCTGCAAATTTCTTTGATTCAGACTTGTTTCACCGCCCGCAAAACCGCCGTATATTGCGACTTTTTCAAGCATTTGGAAGGTTTCGCTGCGTTCGTTTGTTCCATTAGGATTTGTTAAGCGTTCATCGGGATAATATGTTCCTGCAGCAACCCATATTTCATCGCCTGCTTCAGCATTGGCAAGGCCATCTTGAAGATATTTAAAAGCCGTATTCCAGCTTTCCCCGTCCTGTTCCGACCCATTTTGACTTGAATCTACATAAATAACTGTTCCATATTCATAGGCACCAATGTCAATTGCGGTAGCCCGCAATCTTCGGTTTCCGGTAATATCTTTCTCGTTGAACACAGGCACATACTCAGGGTCTCCGGCATCAATACACGGCGAACCTGTCTCTAAAAGGTAAAAATTGTCTGTATTTAGCAATGGGTCGTTAGAAATGTTACCGTTGCTTCCGGACCCGCTGTAAGCAGTTATACAACTGTATGTAATTGTTGGGGACCCTGCAGTAGAGTAAATCTGAGCCTGTTCGGTCTCCGAGCCATACTGGTTTGAATTACCCCAAATAATACAATTTGTAATTACAGGGCTGATTGTTACCGGCTCGACCAGGTCAAAATAAATGCCGCCGCCTTTTCCGCCTAATTCTTTTATTAGCCGGGCCTGGTTATTCGTTATAGTACAATTTTTAATTGTTACGTCCATACCGCCGGCAACAGAAGATGCACATTGTATAGCACCACCGTATTGAGTTGAATTATTCGTGAATACACTGTTTTTTATCAGAGCCTTGGCACTTTCACCAGCAACAGTAATTGCCCCGCCTTTGCTCAACTGATAGGAACAATTGTTATTATAGAAAATGCTTCTTTCTACCAGTAAATCTCCGGTGCTGTAAATACCGGCATTGTTAGGCCCGGAGTTTCCCATAAAATGACTATCGTAGACTTCCAAGGTTCCCAGTAAACTCGTAACGCAACCATCATAGTTGTAAACAAAAGTACAATTCCTTAAACTGATAAAATTGTTTGATTCTCCGTAAACCGCCGAACCATTGTTGTTGCTAAATTCACAATCAATGAATTCGAGAGAACCGCCCTGCACAACATATGCGGCACTTCCAGCACCGAAGTTGCCCGTAAAAATGCATGATTCAAAGGTGACTGAATCCGTACAATAGACACCACCGCCAGAACCATGAACAAAACCGTTAGTAATTTTAAAACCGTGCACTCTCGAATTAGAAGTACCTGAATCAAATGTCATTACAGTACCTAAACCACTGCCGTCTATTATCGTAGAAGCCGGTTCAGTAGGATTTTCACTGACTAAAGTAATTTTCTTATTTTCGATATGAATATTTTCGAAATAGGTGCCCTGACTTGCCATTATTGTTTCGTTACTGGAGGCATCATCAACGGCGTTTTGTATGAAATAGTACCATTTATTACGATTAAGATTTCGTACTCGGTAATTAAAAGTTACCGAGCTTGATTCGGAATATGCCGATTCGTTAGCTCCGGGATCATCAAAGGCCGTTACAACATAGTAGTATGTTCTGTTAATTTTAAAAGATACACCTAATTCGGCGTCATTGTAATGATTTACAGACTCAGTAACGGTTGCGAGCTCAACGTAAGGACCATTAGCTGTTAAAGATTTATATATCTTGTAACCGCCGAGATCTGGCTCGGTATTGTTATCCCAGCTCAAATCAATCGAACCGGTACTCGCATTGAAAACAGCAGACAGATTCAGCGGTGCTGCCGGAGGCAGGTCCAGAGGCATAGCAGAAACTTGCAATGACAGCTCAGACTCATTGCTGTTATCATCCACTGCTGTTACTACATAATGGTAAAGGGTATCATTTACAACGCTGCTATCTTGATAATAAGAACTGCTTAAAAGTACGGGATTAATCTTTATATATTCGGAGTCTGGGGCTATAGAACGGTACAAATTATAACCACTAAGATCGGGTTCGCTGTTGTCATTCCAGTTGAGATTTACATAACCTTCCCCTGCGGTTGCCGTAAATCCGGTTGGTGCCGCCGGAGCAGTTGTATCAGAGAGTGTAGCTGAGGCCTCATTGGAATTACCGGATTCATTATTTGAATTATCCACAGCGGTTACAACGTAGTAGTATGTTGTATCTACGGTTACATTGTTATCTATATAAATTGGATCACTTACAACAGAGGTGTTTATTTTAACATAACCGCCACCACTATTTTCGGAGCGATATATATTATAACCATCAATATCAGGCTCGGTGTTACTGTTCCAGCCTAACTGAATAAATTCTTCGAGGGCTGTCGCAACAAGACCTGTAGGATTTGCAGGGGCTGTTGTATCAGTTAATGTTGTAAAAGACCATACTTGTCCGTTTTTTATACAAGTACCGTTTATTTCATCCACCCGCCAATAGTAAGTCGTACCATTGGTTAATTGAACCGGACCGTACTGATTTTGCGAAATACGTTCTTTATATTCCGGACTGCCAATGGTCGCGCTCTGTACCGCAGATTGATTTGTCCCCAGATAAACATCATGATCTGCTGCCCCAGCTCCCGCTGTCCATTGCAGAGTCAAACTCGTAGAAACATCTGACTGGCCGTCAGCAGGAATCGGGCCTGTTGCCTGGCCAGGGAAGGTAGTAAAAGTCCAAGTTGAACTGTACTCATATTTAGACATAGTGGAACAAATATGTACTGCCTTGATACGCCAACTGTATTTTTTGCCAATTTCGGCTCCTTCCCAGTTATATTCAGTAACATTTTGGACGTATCCCCGCTCCGTTGTTGGCTGGACTCCCGCTACATACTCATCAATGTAGATGTAATAACGGTCCCCTAATGATACCGGGTTCCAGTTCAGAGTGATGTTTGGAGCAGTTACACAAGAGCCGTTAGTCGGAGCGGTCAGCGTTGGCACTCCCGGTGGATAACACTGCGATGGGCAGCATAATGAATTAAAATTTGCAAAAAACAGCCAGATTAATGCGGTTAATATTACCTTTTTCATCTTACATTCCTCTAACTAATGCAACTTATCTTGGATTTTTTTCAAGCCAATCCCGTGCATACTCGACTCCCGGAGAATCGGGGTAATTCAAGAGAATGTCCTCGTGTATTTTTCTAATCTCAGGCATAGACGTATCCTCATTGACTAGCCCGAGTCCCACTTCCTTCTCAAGACAGCGGGCTATCATATGACTCGAATAGACCGCATGGTTTTCATCCGTAGGTGCTTCGTAAAACTTTTCGAAAAACTGACGGGACATTGTTGGTTCATTTAGTTTATAGTAAGTTTCACCAAGCATGAAATATGTGTATGCTTTAGTATTGGGATACATTTTCGATGTCGAATCAGAAAATTCCTCAATTACCTTATTCCATACAATGATTGCGTCAGCAAAAAATTCTTTTGTATCGAGTGATTCTTTTTCTTTTTGTTCACCAGTCCTGAAAAACTTTTTGCCGAACATATAAACATTATAAGGCAGCAAATGTTCTGAATTAAAATCGGTTGTAAACACTTCTATAGCATTCAGAGCTTCTTGCAAATCTCCTTTTTCAATAAGCAAATATATTTCCTGCTCACGAAGGGTTTTCGGCGTTTCTTTCCGAACCTTGGCCGCGACAGACGTATTCGAAAAATCTGTCATTATTTTGCGATAAATATCAGCTACAGTTCTATATTCACCAGCCCACCAGAAACTTTTAGCAATCCAATACATAGCTTCAGACAAATCCGAGTGACCGGAATAATCTGAAACGAGTTCCCCAAATACTCGCTCGGCTTCACTGTACTTTTCCAGAGATATAAGAGTAAGTACATTTGTTCTGGCTATTCCCAACTTTGCTTTTTCTGCATAGGTGTTTTTGGGATACGTTTGGACTATCAACTCATACATGGACTTTTCTTTTTCATACTCGTTCTCCCACTCGTATCTCTGGCCAATCCAGTATAGCGCTGATGGAAGATCTGAATACCCATTAAAATCTGCCTTAAATACACCAATGGCTTTTTCAGCCAAGTCGTATTCTTTCGATATTATAAGCAATAAAATGTCATTTTTTTCAATCTCAAACTTGGCTTTATGTGCATACTGGCCGCTCGGATTATTGTTTATTATCTGCTGATAGACATTTTTAGCCTCATCATATCTATCCGACCATTCATATCTTTTGCCTATCCAGTAAATTGTATCGGGTAAATCATGGTCGCCGACAAAATCTTTTATAAGCTTTTCGATGGTGGCATTAGCATTTTCATACTGTCCTGATATAATCATAGACAACACTTTTTCCCTTGCTAAACTTAATCTTGCTTTTCTCTCATATGCACTTTTGGGATAGTCTTGTATTATTTGGCTATAAATTGTTTTTGCTTCATCGTACTTTTCCGACCACTCGTATTTTCTCCCAATCCAGTAAAGCGCGTTAGCAACATCTGCATTCTCTCTGTATTCCATCTTTAATTTGTTTATCTGAGTTTGAGCATCCGCCAACCTGCCCGATTCGATAAGCTTCTCGATTTGCTGCCTGTCATCGGTGATGGAGCCTGATGCATAAAACAGAATAAAAATGAAAATAAACGATGAAATCAAAAGCACTTTTGGAAATATTGTTTGCGTTTGCATAATCATTCCTCCGGAAAAAGTAGTGTGTTCAGATATTCATTCCAGCCACTAAACATCCTCTCCTAAGCTTTTAGACTTTAAACCAGGCTTTTACGCTAATGCAAATATGTAAATATGTCAACCAAAAAAACTGGTAAATTTAAGGCAACTTTTAAAAATGTCATTGCAAGCAGCAAAGCGACGAAGCAATCTCTATTCTTGGCGTAAAAATTAAAATTGCTCGTAATGACAATTTTTATTTTTAGAGCTGTCCTTAATAATTATGTTGCTCAAAACTGGCACTCAGTGCCACAAGGCTGTCACTCTTGAACAATTAGTAGTTGTGATGTTGCAAAAAAACAACACAGAAATCATAATTAAGTTAGAATATTATATAAATATCGCAATTTAAGGCATCTTTATCACAAAGGCGGTATGAATTCAGATTTTCATGTATATCATTCTTTGTGCGGAGGGTACTAAGGATAAATCTTTTAACGGATAAATTCGGATTGCTGAGCCGATGGTCTTATTTCAATTAAACAAACTAAAATTCCACAATCCTCTTTGTTTTCTTATTCCAATGTTATACGGCAGCGATTTATTCATAAGATTAATCAATCAATTTTATACTCTTTCAGGAAGTTAAATCAGGACTGACGCAAAAGTGACACAGATGGCATTTTCAAGAGGTGTACCAAAAACACAAGACGTCGTAAGTGCTTTACTCACAACACCCTACCAAACGAGGCCGAAGGGGCTCGAACCCTCAACCTTCGGATCGACAGTCCGATGCTCTAACCAATTGAGCTACGGCCCCGTGCGATAATCAAAGACTCGTATTATAATCTGAAAAAATGCCGTTTGTCAAATTATTTTACACAGATTTTTGGCCAAAAAATTACATACCCGATGACCTTGAGCGGCGAATCGAGGAATCTGCTTTATTATCCTTTTTAGAATCCTGCTGAAGAATTTTCATCGCTTTGGCAACATCGGCAACCTTCAGAACCCCTGTAGTTTTGCCTCCTTTTGCCCCGGCGGTACAATAAGCATAAGCGATATTGATATGATTTCTCGCAAGCTTTTCAGCTACCGCGGCAAGAGCACCGGATTTATTTGTCAGCGTAACACACAAAACCTGTGTTTCGTTATAAGGCATATTAAGTTTCGATAAAACATCTCGCGCGCGGCCTGCATCTTCGAAAATTACCCTCATCACGCCGTGTTCTACCGAATCCATCATCGTAAGCGCAACAATATTAACTTTTGCCCTTGCGAATTCACCTAAAACTTGTGCAAGCACACCCGGTTTATTTACCATGAAAACAGAAAACTGAATCGCAATTTCCATATATTACTCCCTCTGTATTAATATGCTTAGCCGGCTTTTAAAGCTTTGGCCGCTTGTTCTTTGTCAGGGAAAAACTTGAAAATTTTATCAAGATTAGTTATCCTGAAAACCCTATGCAGCTGCGGGTCTATTGCACTTATCACTACTTGGCCTTGGGATTCTTTCAGTCTCGACCTTATCGCAAGTAAAAGACCGAGAACGCCCGACGAAAAGAATTTGACTTGAGCAAAATCGAATACCACTGCTTTAGGGTTATTATCTTCGACGAATTTCTTTATTTTCTGAGTAGCCGAGGCAATACCGTCATAGTCGCTTATGGAACGTGCCTTAAATGAAACCACAGCGACTTGGTCATCGACCTGAATATCAATATTTAATTCTTCATCCATAGCATCTTATAACCTAATAATTGCTAAATGCCTCGGTATGATTATCCCAAATTACAGGTCTAAAGTCGAGTCTTTTCTTAGCACTTCCAGCAGGCGACAAAATGTTCGGCATCTGAGCCTTTTTGCTCGAATACCGGCATTTTTTCTTTGCAAATCTGCTCTGCAAGCGGGCATCGCGGATGAAACGGACATCCCAAAGGCGGATTCAAGACGCTGGGAACTTCGCCGCCGGAAGCTGTTTTCACGCCCCTTCTGCCGGTATCGGCTTTGGGAATAGCTGACATCAGAGCGCGGGTATAAGGGTGCATCGGGTTTCGATAAAGCTCGACAGCATCGGCTCTTTCGACCATTTTCCCCAGATACATAACCGCTATAACATCACAGAAAAATTCGACTACCGCTAAATCATGGGCTATGAATAAATATGTCAATCCGAATTCGTCCTGCAAATCTTTAAGAAGATTCAGAATCTGGGATTGAATTGACACGTCCAGAGCGCTGACCGGCTCGTCGCAGATTACCAGTTTTGCGCCCAGAATCAAAGCCCTTGCGACACCGATTCTTTGTCTTTGTCCGCCGGAAAACTCATGCGGATATCTATTAATATGTTCAGGTAAAAGCCCGACCCTTTCGAGTGTCTGCACAACCTTCTCGTGAAGCTGCGGGCCTGTAAGATTTCGATGGACTTTCAGAGGCTCGCCAATTATGTCCCCAATCGTCATACGAGGATTAAGCGAACCATAAGGGTCTTGAAAAATCATACTTATCTGCTGTCTTAGTTGACGAATTTGCTGTTTGTCAGCGGCGAAAACATCCATATTATCAAAAATCACTTTACCGCCGCTGGCCGGTATAAGTCTTATTATCGTACGAGCCGCGGTAGTCTTGCCGCATCCGCTTTCGCCAACCAAGCCGACAGTACGTCCTTTAACAACATTAAAACTGATTCCGTCAACCGCTTTAATATATCCGACGGTGCGCCGCATAAGTCCCTTGCGAACGGGAAAATATGTTTTGAGGTCTTCGACTTTTAATAGATAATTATTGTTTTGGTCCATAACTTGACTCATATTCTGCTTTTTCCTGAGCAGTTTCGTATCCCGGCACATACCAGCAGGCTGCAAATCTTCCGGGGAGCACCTGTCTTAGTTGAGGTTCGAGGTTTTGGCATCTTTTGTCTTTACAGCCGAGATAACATCGCGGGTGAAATTTACATCCTGATGGAAATTTCAGAGGATTAGGGACAGTGCCTTCGATTATTGCAAGTCTTTTACCCTGATAACCCAATGTAGGACGAGCTTTGAGAAGTCCCTGCGTATAAGGATGCAGCGGCCCGGCGAAAAGTTCCCTGCCGCTGGCCATTTCCACAATCCGTGAAGCATACATAACCCCGACATCATCCGCTCGCTCGGCAACAACCCCTAAATCATGCGTTATAAGCAAAATGCTCATCCCGTCCTGACGCTGTAAATCATCAAGCAAATCAAGTATTTGCGCCTGTATCGTTACATCCAGCGCGGTTGTCGGCTCATCGGCAATTAAAAGCTGCGGCTTGCAGCTTATAGCCATAGCTATCATAACCCGCTGACGCATCCCGCCGGACATCTGGTGCGGATATTCATCGATACGTCTTTGCGGGTCGGAGATTCCTACCTTGCGAAGCATCTGGATGGCATCTTCTCTGGCCTGTTCAAAACTTTTTTTCTGATGAAGCTGAATTGCTTCGACAATCTGGCTTCCAATTGTAAAGACAGGATTAAGACTGGTCATCGGTTCCTGAAAAATCATGGCTATGCTGTTGCCGCGAATCGCCCGCATCTTTTTTTCGGCGCATTTGAGCAGATTCTGCTTTTCGAGAATAATTTTGCCCGAAACGATTTTGCCGGGCGGAATCGGAATTAACCTCATAACAGATAAAGCCGTAATGCTTTTACCGCATCCGCTTTCGCCGACCAGGGCAAATGTCTTGCCCTTTTTTATGCAAAAACTGACATCCTGAACAGCCTTGACAAGGCCTTCTTCGGTAAAAAAGTATGTCGAAAGATTTTCGACCGAAAGCAATGTTCCGTTTTCGCTCATGCCGCCTTTCTCAATCTCGGGTCAACCGCATCTCTCAATCCTTCACCGACCAGATTATAAGCCAGAACAGTGACAAAAATTGCCAGTCCCGGAAATAGCGTCAGCCACCATAAAAACCGTCCTGTCGTGCTAACGCCAAGACTCAGCATTTGTCCCCAGCTCGGCGTCGGCGGCGCTACTCCAAATCCGAGAAAACTTAGTGCCGCTTCGATAAAGATTGCTCCTGCAACCCCGAATGTCGCATTAACAAGTACTGGCGCTATTCCATTAGGCAGCATATGCCTGAACAGAATACTGCGAATAGGCAAACCAAGCGACACGGCAGCTTGTATAAAATCCTGATTGCGAAGTTTAAAAAATTCGGCTCTGATAAATCTTGCATCGCCGGTCCATGTAGTCAAACCAATGATAACCATAATATTAAACAGACTCCGCTCCCAATACGCTACAATAGTAATAATCAGGAAAAAAACGGGAATAGCCATCATAATCTCAATAAACCGCATTCCGATGAAATCAACCTTGCCCCCAAAATAACCAAGTACCGCCCCAATGATTATTCCAATCAGACTCGAAATGCCAACAGCTACGAAACCAACCGAAAGAGATATTCTGCTGCCGTAAATTAATCTGCAAAGCACATCGGAACCGACATCGTCCGTACCAAGCCAATGTTCCCTGCTGGGCGGCTGTTCCCGCTTTCTCAGATCCGTACGAGCATAACCATAAGGTATCGGAGCAAACACCGCATCGCTTGCTCTATTAGAACTTATCATGCCTTTATAATCTGTAGCGTCAAGTTTGCTGGGAATAAATATATACAGCATTACACTGCATATGATAAATATCGCAGCATTGATTGATAATTGACGCCGTAAAACATGACCCCGCATTGTCGGCTCGATTGTCCGCTGATTGCGACGCATCAGCAGAAGCTGGCATAATCCTATACAAGCCGCCAGCAAAATCACATAATCATTCGCTGTCAGTGACGAAAAAAGAGGAAATGACAATTTGCCTTCGATGCGTATCACATACGGTTTATCATTGGCTATAAAAGGCGCAAAAATCGCAAGTAAAAATAAAACAATAATAAAAAACAGGCTGATGATATTAAGTTTATTCTTCATAAACTCATTCTTAACCATCTGCCCGTATGATACGCCCCAGTTTTTTTGTTCAGCCTTTTTATCTGTCATATTTATCAAACTTTACTCTCAAAACTTACTCTTGGGTCAACCGCCGCATAGGCAATATCACCGAGAAGCAGCCCGATAAGATTCATAAGTCCGGCAATAGTAGCCACTGCCATTACAACGTTATAATCCCGTGTTGTAACCGCTTCAAACGCAAGCATTCCCATGCCCGGAATACTGAAAATTCTCTCGATAATAACGGAACCTCCGAGCATAGCAGGCAGCAATGTCGCCATAATTGTGATAATAGGAATTATACTGTTGCGAAAAGCATGCCTGAAAATAACAATCGTATTGGATAATCCTTTAGCGCGGGCTGTACGTACATAATCGGCACGCAGGCTCTCCAGCATACCCGCTCGGACCTGCTTGGTCAGATATGCAAAACCGCTGTAAGTAAGACAAATCACCGGAAGCACAAGATGCCATAATCTGTCACCCAGCCATGAAAAAAAAGGCAGAGTATCCGCATAGTTGCTCGAAAGCCCTGCAGGAGGAAACCAATTTTTAAATGCAGGGCCGCATAAATATCCTATCAAAAGTTG
>Ga0265293_10004940_pt1 | contig 22867 bp, 18 predicted proteins | sample Munlanlewell138R_FD_192505 | JGI IMG/M metagenome (GOLD analysis project Ga0265293, IMG submission 192505) | Leachate microbial communities from a municipal landfill in Southern Ontario, Canada - Leachate well 138R | ecosystem: Engineered > Solid waste > Landfill > Unclassified | place: Canada... | reverse complement strand
CTGCTTTCATATTTATACCACTGGAACGGTAACGACGAAAAGTCCTTGGAATATGCAAATCAATTACCTCGGCTAACACAGACAAGCGGTTATTTAATCGGAAGATTGGGATTGAAAAAGAGGGCTATGATTTCCTTAAAGTTGTTAAAATTCAAAGTGTCATAAAGACTAAGCGCCGCTGTGTTGGATAGAATTATTCCTTCATTGCACCCGGCAGGAGTATATTCCGCTGAAAGTATTTTTCTTTGCTCGTCACTTAATTCAGTGATTTGAACAGGGAAAACGGCAAATGAATCAGAAACGGAATAGTCAGGCTTATTTGAACATGCGCTTAAGACAACTGAAATTGTAAGCAGTGCAAGGAAACAAGCAAAAAACTTTTTCATAGGGCACCTCCTTAAAATGTAAAAGCCGCAAGATGGCTCTTGCGGCTCTGCACGCGGTCTAAGCCGCAGTTTTGGCGGAGAGGGAGGGATTCGAACCCTCGTGTAGTTTCCCACAAACTGATTTCGAGTCAGCCCCGTTATGACCGCTTCGATACCTCTCCGTATGATGAACCGCCAAATGCACGGCCCGTCCTACGCTCGGGGAGCGGGGCGCGTGCCGGCGGGGCTTTGGCAAAGTTCGTTTCATTATAGCACATCCTTTCTCGGTTTGCAAGGGGGGAAATGCGGTTTTTTCGGGGTGGCGGACGGCGGAAGGCAAGGAGCTCGTGTCAGCTGCTTTTCGGTTTGCAAGGGGGAATGCGGTTGTTTCGAGCGACGGACAGGCGATGCGGGCGGGATGTTTGGGGACAACGGCAACGATTTTTTCAAAAGAGGATGGAAAAAAGGGAAATCATGTGGTATACTGTCAGTAAATTGTTGTGGGAAGGATGAACCAATGAAAAGAAGTGAGTATATTTCATGGGACGACTATTTTATGGGTGTGGCACTGCTGGCGGCACAGCGCTCCAAGGATCCTTTCACCCAGGTGGGCGCCTGTATTGTGGACGCCGACCGCCGCATCCTGTCAACCGGCTATAACGGCTTTCCCTATGGGTGCAGTGACGACGAGTTCCCCTGGGCAAGGGAAGGGCAGGCTTGTGATACCAAATACCCCTTTGTGGTGCACGCCGAGCTCAATGCCATCCTCAACGCGCGGGGCAAGAACCTGTCCGGCGCCACCATTTATGTGGACTTGTTCCCCTGTAACGAGTGCGCCAAGGCCATCATCCAGTCCGGCATCGCCGAAATCGTGTACTTAAGCGACAAATACGCCCAGACCGAAATGACGCTTTGCTCGAAACGTATGCTCAACGCGGCAGGCGTTCGGCTCCGACGGCTGGTGGCGGGGGACAAAAAAATCGTGCTCGACTACGGCAAGGGCTGATGACAGCCCCCGTGCCCTTTCTCTGCCCAACAGACGACCACCGTCTGTTGGGCAGCTGTTTGCGGGATGACCGCTCTGCCGCTACTGGCCTGTGAAGGGGGCGGCGGGGCGGTCGGCTTCAGCACTCACCTCTTGCAGCAATTGCCGGATCTGCTCGGCGGAGGCCGTCACCTTGCCGGTGATCATGGCGGCGGAGCCGCCGCAGGCGGCCCCGAGCCTGTCCGTGAGCAGCGCCGCCACCGCCTGCATCTGGATGTGGCGCGAGCCCATCACAAAGCGATACTGCCCCGCGCTCTCCTCCCCATCAAACACGGCACAAATGCCCCCGCAGCGCTCCATTCCCTCGTTTGCCAGCTGCCGCATACTGAGCATGTCAATCGTGGGGTCAAACAGAATGATATGCCCCTCGGTCGTGGGCAGGGCCGCCACTTTGAAAGACAGGAGCTCAGAGCGGAGGGCGTGGAGCTGCTGTTTGTACCCGTCCACTTCAGTCAATAGCCGTTTGAGCGCCTCCGCGCTCTCGTGCTGTTTGGCGGAGAGCAGGCGGGAGATTTGCAGCAGGTTGTCGTACTTGACCCGATAGTCGTCCAGCGCGTCAAAACCGCACTTGATCGAGAGGCGCATACCGCCCTTGTACCGCCGGGCGTCCAGAATCTTGACCAGTCCCAACTCGCCGGTCCTGCCCACATGCGGCGCACAGCAGGCGCAGCTGTCATAGCCCTCAATGCGCACAATGCGCGCGTCCTCGCCCAGCTCAATCTTGCTGCGGTAGGTCATGGCCGAAAGTTCCCGGGCGGTGGGGTAGAGGACCGAGACCGGGGCATTGCTCACCACCGCTTCATTGGCCGAGCTTTCGAGTATTGTCAAGTTTTCTTTACTTAACTCGCGGTCGAAGTCCATGGTGACTTCCTCGCTGCCCAGGTGAAAACCGACATTCTGCACCCCCCAAAGCCGGTGTGCGAGCCCTGACAAAATATGCTCGCCGGTGTGGTTTTGCATACGGCGAAAACGCATATCCCAGTCTATCTTGCCCTCGACTCTTTCGCCGACAGGGAAGGGGGAGGGGGTCTTGTGCAGAATACCCCCCTCGTTTTCCTGCACATCAAGGACTGCCACACCGTTCAGTGTGCCCCGGTCTGCCGCCTGTCCGCCCCCCTCGGGGAAGAAGGCGGTTTGGTCTAACAGGACCTGCCAGACCTCTCCTGCCTGATGGCAGGAGAGGACGGTGGCCTGAAATGCCCGGGTGTACGCATCTTTCAAATAAAGCTTTTCGGTCATAAAGGACTCCTTTGTATATGCAGTTCGTATTCACCCGTGACGGGGTGGGGAAGCTCGTAGTCTGCCCAGACAAATGCGCCCTCGCCGGAGAGCCACTCCACGCCGCGGCGGACGGATGCTTTTCGTCTGGTGGCGGGGTGGCTGTCCAGGTGCAGCCGAAAGGCCTTCAGCCGGCGCTCCGGTTGCCGAAGGGCGGGAGAGAGGATTCCCTGCGCATTGCTTGCCAGTCGGTCGCACACCATCCTGTCCCGCAGGTGTGCCGCCTCTACTCCCGGCAGGGTCAGCGCATACCTGTAAAAAGAGTCGCTGAGGGCGTCCGCCGTCCGAATGCCCGGGTCCGCGAGATGGCGTGCCGCATCTTCAAATAAAGCAAAGGGTTGCCACTCGGTTTGCCCGAGCACATACGCCAGGGTGCGGCGAAAGCGACCGCTGTTTGACAGCCGGTCAAACAGGTGTGCCACCGCTCCCAGCCGCTCCAACTCCGCCGCACTCAACCAGGGGGTTTCAAGCACCTGATAGGGGGGGTATGGGTCAAATTTGGTGACATAGGCACTCTTTTTGGCTTCTATCTCGGTGCCGTACAGCAATTTCAGGAAGCCGAACTGCAGCCTGTGCGCCCCCCACGCATAGCAGCGGTTGAAGCTGTCGGCGAAGGTCTCATATCCCTCATACGGCAACCCCGCAATCAGGTCCACATGCACATGAATGTTTCCCCCTGCCACCAGCCGCCGGATGTTCCGCTCGGCCGCTGCCAGGTCGGTGTGGCGACCGATGGCGCGCAGGGTGGGCGCGTGACAGCTCTGAATCCCTATTTCAAACTGGATGGCACCGGCCGGGGCCTCTGCGAGTAGGGCCAGGGTGTCCTCGTCGAGCAGGTCCGCCGCCATCTCAAAGTGCACGCAAACGCCGCGGGGGATGGCACGTCCATATTCCCGGATGACAAACTCAAACATCCTCCGTGCCCGCTCCCGGTCGGCGTTGAAAGTCCGGTCGACAAACTTGACCGTGCGGGTGCCCGACTGTGCCAACGAGAGCAGGGTTTGCCGTGCCTGCGTCTCGTCAAAGAAGACCACGCCCTCCTCCCTGCCGGACAGGCAGAACGCACAGCGGAAAGGGCAGCCCCGACTGCTTTCCATATAGCAAATCCTGCCCCCGAGTGCCTCAAAAAAGGTTGGCGTATAGGGGGAGGGGGGTGTGTCGGTGTGGCGGTATGCCGGGCGGCAGACCACGGTGCCCCCCTCGCGGTAAGTGATACCGGGGGTGGCACGGACATCTTCGCCCGACGCCAAGGCGTTCAGCAACGCCGCAAAAGGATACTCTCCCTCGCCGGACAGAATATAGTCCGCCAAGGGCAGCTCGGCCAGGTAGCCCGCCGCCCGAAAGGACACCTCGGGACCGCCGAGGACCACCAGGCACCCGGGCAGCCGCTCTTTGAGCCGTCGGATCAGCTCCCTGTGGGGGCGGATGTTCCAGAGATAGCAGCTCAGTCCCAGCACATCCGGCCGGTGCGCGATGATCCGCTCGGCCACCGCCCCGATGTCCTCATTGACCGTCCCCTCCACGACCGCGGCGCTGACCCCCTGCCCGCCATAGCGCCCGACCCCCGCCAGCAGGCACCACGGGGCAAGGGTGGCGTGAACATAGCTGGCGGAAAGTCCGCAAAGCACCGCATGAATGGCACGCATCTGTTTGTATGCAAGCAGGCCCTCTGCTGCAAGCAGCACGCCGCAAGCGGCACGCGGCACAAAGGACGGCGCTTGATCCTTTCGTTTTCTTTCTATGGATATAATAGGAATCGTTTAAGTTGCAGTCGATAAAACCAGACTTCCCCCTAATTTGTCGGGGGGAAACGCTATGCGTTTTCACAAAGGTAGTATAACATGCCCTTTGGTTTTTTTCAAGCGCAGATGCCTCATCGGCAGTGGTTTCCTTGAAACCGAGAAAAAGGTATGTTATACTATCCTATAGGACGCTTGCCACGGCAGGATAGGCTGGTGCGGGCGGCCATCGCAGGGAGGATCACCGCCGCGCGGGGTGGCCCTCTCTTGCACCTGCTCTCCCTACTTATCACACGGAAAATTCGCAAAATCTCCGCCTATGCCTTAGTGAGCGCGTAGCGTTCAGGCAGAGGCATGGGGCGCGACAGAAATCACAAAATCCGCCGTCTATTTTGTAAAAAGAGTTGAACGCGTGGCGGATGTATGGTATACTGGGGCAGGTGCCGCGGTGCGTAGCCAATCGGTCGGCAGCCACCAGAGAACGGAGTACTACAGTGAACGGACAGAACAGGGCGGATATCAAAATCGGCGCGGTCGTCAAGGTCGTGCTGAAGTCTGACCAGCGCAGCGGCAAGCTCACCGAGGGGGTTGTGCGGCGGATCCTCACCAACACCCCCACCCACCCGCACGGCATCAAAGTGATGTTGGAGGACGGGCAGGTCGGTCGTGTGCAGGTCATTGTGCCGTAACCTCAGTATGCCGCCACGGTCATGCTGATCTTTCTGCTTACCTGGTAGCAAAGAGATTGAGCAAACAATCGGTGATAGACAACGGGGAATCATGCAACACCATCAATAAATGGTAGCAAAGAGATTGAGCAAACAATCGGTGATAGACAACGGGGAATCATGCAACACCATCAATAAATGTAGCAAGGATATTGAATAAACAATCGGTGATAGACAACGGGGAAGAATGAAATACCATCCCCGCCGAGGAAGGAAAATTTGAATGAACATTAAGCGCATTGATTTTACAGAGCCTGGGGTGGCCCGGCTGTTGGAGCGGGAGCTGCCCCCCTTGCGGGCGGAAGATATTTTGGTGCGAACCGAGTACACCGTCATCAGCGGTGGCACCGAGCGGGCAAGCCTGCTGGGGATGCCCAACACCAACGGCAACTTCCCGCGTTCCCTTGGCTATTGCGGGATCGGGCATGTCGCTGAAATCGGCGCTGCCGTGAAAGGTTTTGCCGTGGGAGAGCGCGTGCTTGTGTACCATGGCCAGCATGCCACCTACTGCGTGATGAGGCCAGACCAACTGACCAAGGTCGAGGAGGCTGCCATCCCCTCCATTGAGGCGGCGTTTGTCATCCTTGCCTCCATGGCACTGGGGGGCGTGAGAAAAACCAAAATTGAGCTGGGCGAGTCCGCCATGGTCATGGGGCAGGGGATCCTTGGTGTGTTTGCCACACAGCTCTGCCGTCTGAGCGGTGCCCACCCTGTGATAGCGGCGGACCTGAACGAGGACAGGCGACGGCTGGCACTCGCCATGGGCGCGGACTATGCCCTCGACCCCCGTGAGGCGGGCTTTGTCGAGCAGGTAAAGACGCTCACCGGCGGCAAGGGGGTCAATGCCACCGTCGAGGTGACGGGCGCGTCGGTCGCCATGCAGCAGGCACTTGCCTGCGCCGCCCCCATGGGCAGGATTGCGCTGCTGGGCTGCACACGCGTCTCGGACAGCGTCATTGACTACTACCAGCAGGTACACCGCCCGGGCGTGTCGCTCATCGGCGCGCATAATTTTGTCAGGCCTAAGGTGGAGTCCTACCCCTACCACTGGACGCACCACGACGACTGCCGGGCACTGCTTGCCTTGCTGGCCGCCGGCAAGTTACAGGTAGCTCCGGTGCTGTCTGAGATAGCTAACCCGGAGGATGCCACGGCGATCTACAAGAGATTGGTAGAGGACACAAATTTCCCCGTAGGCATTGTTTTTGACTGGAGAGGGTATCATGCGTAAAATCAGAATTGGGCAGATCGGGCTGGGGCATAACCATGGCGAGGGCAAGATGCAGGCCGTGCGCCACTTCCCGGAGGTGTTTGACATTGTGGGCATTGCCGATCCGGACGAGGCGTGGCTGCAAAAAAGAGGGGGACTGGAGGTCTACCGCGGCCTGCCGGTCATGAGTGTGGAGGCTTTGCTCTCCGGTGAGAAGCCGGACGCCGTGCTGGTAGAAAGTGATGTGTGGAAGCTGGTCCCCACCGCACAGCGGTGCATAGACGCGGGCGTGCATGTGCATATGGATAAGCCGGCGGGCGAGGACATAGAGGCGTATGCCCGCGTGCTCGCCGACGCCAAGGCGAAGGGGCTGACCTTTCAGCTTGGCTACATGTACCGCTATAACTCCGCCGTCAAGCGTTGCTTGGAGGCGGTACGCCAAGGGGAGCTGGGCGAGATTTTTGCCATCAATGCCGAGATGAGCACCCAGCACAGCCCCGCCTACCGCGAATGGCTTACCCACTTTCAGGGGGGGAGCATGTACATCTTCGGCTGCCACCTGATTGACTTAGCGATGTTGATTTTGGGCACCCCCGACAGGGTGCTGCCCTTTGTGAAATCCTCCGGTTTCGGAGGGGTTTGCGCTCCCGATAACTGTTTTGCCGTGCTGGACTACCCGAAAGCCACGGCAAAAATCACCACCGCCTCGGTTGAGGTGAACGGGTGGGGGCGGCGGCAATTTGTGGTGTGCGGCAGCAAGGGGACAATCGAAATCAAGCCGATGGAACGCCCCACAACCATGACCCTCTCGACCGTCGATATGATCGAAAACGCCTACCACGACTGCAAGCAATTGGTGCAGGTGCCCGAGACAGGCAACGACAACCGGTATGACGAAATGATGCTGGATTTCGCCGCGATGGTGCGGGGCGAGAAACAGAACCCCTTCACCTATGACCATGAGCTGGCGGTGCAAAAAACGGTGCTGCAGGCCTGCGGCTTTACTATTTGACAACTATTGAACATGTAAGGAGAAAAGAGATGAATTTTCGGAAAGTAGCGTTGATTTCAGGCGGCGGCGGATATATCGGACGGTACACCGCCTTAGAGCTTGCACGGGCGGGGTGCGCCATTGCCGTATGCGACATCAACCTTGCCGCCGCCCAGCTTGTAGCGGACGAGATTGTGGCGACCCAGGGCGACGCGTTCGCCTTGGCGGTGGATGTGCAGGACTCTGCCAGCGTGGACGCGGCGGTTGCCGCCGTGGTGGAGCGGTATGGCAAGGTAGACATTTTGGTCAGCGCCGCCGGCGGCAGTGCGCGTAGCAAGAGCCGCAAGCTCATCGAGCAGAGCGATGAGGTCATCGCCAGCGTCATTGGCATTAACTTGTTTGGTACGATGTACTTTGCCCGCGCCGCCGCAAGACAGATGGTGGCGCGCAAAAGCGGCAAAATCATCTGTATCAGCTCGATTGTCGGCATGCAGGGGCTCAAATATTGCGTGGAGTACAGTGCGTCGAAGGGCGGGGTCATCTCGATGGTCAAGTCGCTTGCCATGGAGCTGGGCGAGCACGGTATTACGGTCAACTGTGTCTCCCCCGGCATTGTGAAGCGGCCGGAGGAGACCCGCGACATCAGCGGCACCAACTACTTGAATCGCAACTGCACCGCCGAGGAGGTCGCCGCTGTGGTGGGCTTTTTGGCCTCTGACGCGGCATCCTTTGTGACTGGTCAGAACTATGTGGTAGACGGCGGCAGAAGCCTTGGACTGAAGGGAAACAATTGACGATGAAAGCAATTTTAGTAGACGAACACAAACACCTTGTCTGGTCGGAGGTACCCGACCCCGTCATGCAGGCGGACGAGGTGCTGGTCGCCATCCACGCCGCTGCCCTCAACCGTGCTGACCTGCTGCAACGGCAGGGCAAGTACCCCTCCCCTCCGGGGTCTCCCGAATGGATGGGGCTGGAGATTGCGGGCGAGGTGAGGGAGGTCGGGCCGGAGGCGGCCAAAAACAGCCGCTGGAAGGTGGGGGACAAGGTGTGTGCCCTGCTGGGCGGGGGCGGCTATGCCCAGATGGTCTCTGTGCGGTACGATATGCTCATGCCCATCCCCCGGGGACTGACCATGGAGGAGGCTGCCGCACTGCCCGAGGCGTATGCGACCTCCTATCTTAACCTGTTTATGGAGGGGCACCTGGAGGCGGGGCAAACTGCTTTTATCCCGGCGGGCGCCAGCGGGCTTGCCAGCGTCGCCATCCCCTTGGCAAAGGCGTTTGGCGCGCGGGTGATCACCTCGGTGCGCTTGGACGAGCATGCCGAGCTGATCCGGCCGCTGGGGGCGGATGTCATCATCAACAGCACCAAGCAGAACACCGTGGCGATCCTGGAGGAACAGATGCACTTTGGTCACCCCGTCGCAGTCGCCATGGACTGCCTGGGCGGGGCGATGCTGGGGCAGTCGTTGCCCTTCATGGCGCACGGCGGCTACTGGGTGGTGATTTCCACGCTGGCGGGGGTCAGCACGGAAGTACCCCTGCGCGCGCTGCTCACCCGCGGTATTCATCTGGTGGGCAGTATGCTGCGCAACCGCACCCCGCAGATGAAAGCGCGTATTTTGAGCGAGCTGGTGCAGCATGTGTGGCCGAAAATTGAAGCGGGGGCCATCAAGCCCTCCATCTACAAGGTGCTGCCCATCGAGCAGGCGGAGGAGGCGCACGGGATATTGGAGCGCAATGAGAATGTCGGGAAGGTCGTGCTGCGTGTGAGGTCGGTATGATCCGGCGCACAGCCGTGCAGCAACCCAAGCTCCCAACCGACTGAGACCCTCCACCCATAGGAGCCATATGAAAGAAGTGTATTTGATCACCGCCGAGCAAATTATCGGCATGTTTCTCCTGATTACCGTCGGCTTTCTCCTGCGGCGCAGCAAAGCCCTGCCCGCGCAGAGCGGCAAGACACTGTCCACGCTGGAAACCGCTCTCTTTCTGCCCGCCCTGGTGTTCAATAACCTCTCGGGCAGTGTCAATGCGGGTAACCTTTCAAACAGCCTCCGCACCCTGCTCACGGGGCTTGGGTTTCTGGTCGCGGTGGTCGCGGTGGCCAACCTGCTCGCCCGCTTGTTCGGCAAGACTCCTATTAAACGGAACTTTTATACCTACATTTTTGCCTTTCCCAACTACGCCTACTTCGGGTATCCGCTCATTGAGGCGGTATTCGGGCGGGAAATGTTGGCGAACACCGTGATTTTCGCCATCCCTTTCACCATCGCCATCTACACCTACGGCGTGTACCTGCTGACGGGGGGCGGTGTGAAAAAAACACCAAAAGAGCGCCTGAAAAGCTGGTTTTCTCCCGTCATCGTCGCGGTAGTGCTGGGCATTCTCGTCGGGATTTTCGCCCTGCCCGTGCCCTCGGTACTCGGCAAGGCGCTCACCATGTCGGCCGCCTGCATGTCCCCGGTCGCCATGGTCCTCATCGGGTTTGTGCTCGCCGGCTACCCCTTACGGGACCTGTTTCGCTCCGGGAGCGCCTATGTGGTCTCCCTCATTCGCCTGCTCGCCCTCCCGCTTGGTTTCGGCAGCATTTTATTCCTGCTGGGCTTTCGGGGGCCGTTGCTTCTCATCCCGGTGATCATTACCTGTATGCCGGTCGGGATGAATGTGGTGATTTTCGAGGAGGCGCAAAATCGGGACAGCAAGGTCGGCGCGCGGATCGGCTTTGTCTCCGATCTGCTCGCGGCACTGACCATCCCGGTGTTGTTTGTTCTGGTCTCACAAGTGGCGGCGTTGCCGTAAGGCAGACCGCCGCCCACAGATTCCGTATCAGGCCGCCACAGCGCGGCAGACAGATGAGAACGGCAGGAAGTTATGAACGCTCAGCCCTCCCCCAAAAAACGATTTTCCAAGAGCAGTATGCTGCTCTTCTTTTTGCGCGGCAGCAAACGGTTCTTTGTCGCCGCGGTCCTGTTTTCCTTTACACTCACCTTGCTTGAGATGCTCATCCCCCAGATTGTCAGCTTTACCATTGACTCTGTCATCGGCAACAAGGCACCCTCCGCGGCGTGGATCGCCGTCCCGGCAGCGTGGGCGGGCGGTGTGGACTTTTTGCGCGCGCATGTGTGGGTGCTGGCCCTGGCGGTGGCGGCGGTGGCGCTGCTTGCCGCGGGAGCCAAGTATCTGAACCTCTACTGCCACGACAAGGCGGCAGAGACCCTCATGTGCCGCATGAGGGACACCCTGTTTGCCCATGTGCACACCCTGCCGTACGAGTGGCACAACCGACACGACACGGGCGACATCATCCAGCGCTGCACCTCCGATGTGGACACCACGCGCAACTTTGTGGCGGAGCAGTTGCTTTTGGTCTTTCGCATCGTGATTTTAATGTTTTTGTCCTTCTTTTTCATGTTCCGCATCCTGCCCAAGTTAACCCTGGTAGCTGCCCTCTCTATTCCCGTCATTTTTCTCTACTCGGTCGTGTTCAGCTTTAAAATGACCAAGCGCTTCACCGCCTGCGACGAGAGTGAGGGGGTGCTCTCCACCATCGCGCAGGAGAACCTCACCGGGGTGCGGGTGGTGCGCGCCTTCGGCCGGGAAAATGACGAGCGGGAGAAGTTCGAGCGGCAGAACTCGCTCTACACCACCCTGTGGCTGAAACTCTGCCGCCTGCTCACGCTGTTTTGGACGATGGGCGATCTCATCTCAGGGGTGCAGGTCATGCTGGTCATTACGCTGGGGGCGGTACTGGCGGTGCGGGGAGAGTTGTCCGCGGGACAGTACATTGCCTTTGTTTCCTATAACGCCATGATGATCTGGCCGGTGCGTCAGCTGGGCCGGGTGATTTCGGAGATGAGCAAGGCCGGCGTCTCCATCGACCGGATTCGCTATATCATGAACGCGCCGCCCGAGACCGATGCCGAGGACGACCTCTGCCCGCCCATGGACGGGGATATTGTGTTCTCGCATGTGAGTTTTGCCTATGACCAAGGGCAAGAGGTGCTGGATGACGTCAGCTTCACCGCCAAGGGCGGACGGGTGCTGGGCATTTTAGGCGCCACCGGGTCTGGGAAATCCACACTGATGCACCTGCTCTGCCGGCTGTACGAGCTGCCGCAGGACGGCGGGGACATCACCATCGGCGGGGTGTCGGTCCGCCGCATCAGGCGCGGTTGGCTACGCTCCCATATCGGCATGGTGCTGCAGGAGCCCTTTCTGTTCTCCCGCACCATTGCCGAGAACATCGCCATCACAAGCGAGGGATTGTCCCATGAGGAAATCCGTGCCGCCGCCCAGACCGCCGCCCTGGATGAGGCGGTCTGCGGCTTCCCCCGCGGGTATGACACGGTGGTGGGGGAGCGGGGCGTGACCCTCTCGGGCGGGCAGAAGCAACGGGTCGCCATTGCCCGTATGCTGGTGCAGAAAGCCCCCATCATGGTGTATGATGACGCGCTGTCGGCGGTGGACGCCGAGACCGATGCCGCCATTCGCCGTGAAATGACAAAGCATTTTGGCAGCGCCACGGTGGTGCTGATTGCTCACCGCATGACGACGCTGATGCACGCCGACCATATCATCGTGCTGGACCGTGGCAGGATAGCCGAGCAGGGAACTCACGACGAGCTGCTGGCCCGGGACGGCATTTACAGACAGATTTACGATATCCAGATGAGCGCCGCGGAAGGAGGACAAAACGATGCATGAGTCCGAGCAAGCACAGTATGTGCGGCTGAAACATTTTGGTATTCCCCGCCTGCTCCCCTACCTGCGCCCCTACCGCCGGGTACTTTGGCTCATGGTGGTCTTTGCGCTGCTGGGCAGCCTGACCGATGTGCTCATCCCGCTCTTTCAGCGCCATGCGCTCAATGCCTTTGTGGCAGCGCAGACCTTGCGGGGCCTACCGCTGTTCGTGCTTCTTTATGTGCTGCTGATTTTAGCGCAGGTGGCGGTCAACAGTGTGACGGTGTATGCCGCTTGCCATGTTGAACTGTGCACGGGGCGGGACATGAAGCGCGCCAGTTTCAATCACCTGCAAACCCTTTCGCTCTCCTACTTCAACCAGAACAGTGTCGGGTACGTCCACGCCCGCATCATGAGTGACACGAACCGCATCGGTTCGATGGTTTCCTGGAGCTTTTTAGAGGGGCTGTGGAACATTGCCTACCTGGTGGGTGCCGCCGCGGTCATGCTGGCCCTCCGCCCCACGCTGGCGCTGTTCGTGTTGGTGGTGGTGCCGGTGGCGGTGCTGGCCTCCGCGTATTTTCAAAAGAAGCTGGTGGGGCTGAACCGAAAGACCCGCGAGCTGAACTCCCGCATCACCGGGCAGTTCAACGAGGGCATCACCGGCGCCAAAACCACCAAAACTTTGGTGACGGAGGGGCGGATGGTGTCGGACTTCTCCCGCACCACCGCCGCGATGAAACGGCTGTCGGTACACACCGCCCAGACCAGAGCCCTGTTTTACACCATCATTTCATTTACCGCCTCTGTCGCCATGGCGCTGGTGCTGTGGCGGGGCAGTCTCATCACCATGGCGGGGGTGATGGAAATCGGCACCCTGTCGGTCTTCATGTCCTACGCCCTCGGCATGATGGAGCCGGTGCGCTGGCTGGTGAGCGCCATTGCCAATTTGGTCACCGTGCAGGTGAATGTCGAGCGATTTACCCGCCTGATGGAGACCCGGTGCGATGTGACCGACACGCCCGAGGTGATCGAAAAGTACGGGGATGTCTTTCACCCCAAAAAGGAGAACTGGGAGCCGCTGCACGGGGACGTGGAGTTTCAGGATGTTTACTTCAAGTACCCCGACGGGGAGGAGTATGTGCTGGAGGGATTTAACCTGACAGTCCCGCAGGGCACTAATGTCGCCATTGTAGGGGAGACGGGGGCGGGAAAATCCACGCTGGTCAACCTCGTCTGCCGCTTCTTCGAGCCCACCGCCGGCCGCATTTTGATTGACGGGCGGGATGTGCGGGAGCGCTCCCAGCTCTGGTTGCACAGCCATATCGGCTATGTACTGCAAACCCCGCACCTGTTTTCGGGCACCGTACTGGAAAACCTGCGGTACGGCAAGCCCGACGCCACCATGGAGGAAGTGGAGGCGGCGGTGCGGAGCGTGCAGGCGAACTCGATCATCAGCCGTCTGGAGAAGGGCTATGACAGCCAGGTGGGCGAGGGGGGCGACCTGCTCTCCACGGGGGAGAAGCAATTGCTGTCCTATGCCCGCGCGATTTTGGCGGACCCGCGCATCTTTGTGCTGGACGAGGCCACCGCCTCGGTGGACACGGTCACCGAAAAGCGGATGCAGGAAGCGACCGCCCGCCTGATGAAGGGCCGAACCTCCTTTGTCATTGCCCACCGCCTGTCCACCATCCGGGAGGCAGACCTCATTTTGGTGGTCTCGGATGGCAAAATCATCGAGCGGGGCACCCACCAAGAGCTGTTGGCGCAGCAGGGTGCTTACCACGCCCTCTATACCCGACAGTATGAGGAGGAGGCAACCAAGCGCGTGCTTGACTGACAAGCGGTATCAAAAGAGCACCCATCGGAAAAAACGGCCGGCGGGCAGAAAGACCAGGGGCGAAAATCGTCCGCCTTGGTTGACATTGCCCGCCGGCTGGTATATAATATATTTCGTAATAGTTCGTGGAATTTGATAGGGAAAGATGCAAAACACATGACGAAAATTGATGTTTTTTCGGGTTTTTTAGGCGCGGGCAAGACCACCCTGATTAAGAAGCTGATCAAAGAAGCCTATACGGGCGAAAAAATCGTGCTGATTGAAAACGAATTCGGTGAGATCGGGATTGACGGCGGTTTTTTACAGGATGCCGGGATTGCCATCACCGAAATGAACTCGGGCTGTATCTGCTGCACGCTGGTAGGGGACTTCGCCAAAGCACTGAGACAGGTGCTGGCGCAATACGCCCCCGATCGGGTCATCATTGAGCCCAGCGGCGTGGGGAAGCTGAGCGATGTGGTGCAGGCGGTGGAAAAGGCGGTGTCCGGGGACGCTTGCCTCAACAGCCTGAGCACTGTGGTGGACGCGAAAAAGTGCCACCTGTATATGAAAAACTTCGGCGAGTTTTTCGGCAACCAGATTACCCACGCCAAGACCGTCCTGCTGAGCCGGACGGCAGAGCTGTCCGAGGAAAAGCTCTCCCGCGCGCTGGAGCTCATTGTCTCCCTGAATCCCAACGCCACGGTAGTGACCACCGACTGGTCACGCCTCGACGGTGTGCAGTTGCGGCAGGCGATCGAACACACCGATACCTTGGCGCACGAGCTGGAGGCACTGCAGCAGCAGGCACACCGGCACAGCCATGACGACCATCATGACCACGACTGCGATTGCGGCCACGACCACCATGACCACGACTGCGATTGCGACTGCGGGCATGACCATCATGACCATGACCATGACCATGACCACGACTGCGATTGCGGGCATGACCATCATGACCATGACCACCATGACCACAATTGCGATTGCGGACACGAGCATCATGACCATGACCACGACTGCGACTGCGGGCATGACCACCATGACCACGACCACAACGCCGAGCAGGTGTTCACCAGCTGGGGGATCGAAACCCCCCGCAAGTTCAGCCGCGAGGAGCTGGAGGCGGCCATGAGTGTCTTTGACGAGGACAGCGACACCTACGGCGCCGTCCTGCGCGCCAAGGGCATGGTCGCGGGCAGTGACGGGCAGTGGCTCTATTTCGACTATGTGCCAGGGGAGCATGACATCCGCACCGGTGCCCCCGCCCCGACAGGCAGGCTGTGTGTCATCGGGTCCGCTCTGGACCGGGCAGCCGTCGAGCGGCTGTTTTTCGTGCAAAAAGGATAAGCGTATGGATATTCCGGTTTATGTGTTTACGGGTTTTTTGGAGGCAGGCAAGACCACGCTCATCCAGGAAACCATGCAGGACGAGCAATTCAATGTCGGCGAGCCCACCCTCATCCTGCTGTGCGAGGAGGGGGAGGAGAGCTATGACCCCTCCCTGTTTCCACAGGCGGGGGCAGGGGTCAGTTGCCGCGTGATTGACGCGGAGGACCGCTTGACCCCCGACCGCCTGGAGGCGATGCGCAAGCGCGCGGGGGCGGAACGGGTGCTCATCGAGTACAACGGCATGTGGCAGATTGACAACCTCTACCGTGCCCTGCCGCCGGAGTGGCAGGTGGTACAGGAAGTGATGGTGGCGGACAGCCGGAGCATTCTCACCTATGACGCCAATATGCGCCGCTTAGTGGTGGATAAGCTGACGGGGGCCGCCGCGGTCATCTTCAACCGCACCGGCGAGCACGCCGACAAGATGGCGCTGCACAAACTGGTACGCGGCGTGAGCCGGCGCGCCAACATTGCCTATGAGGATACAGACGGCAGGCGGGAGGCCGACCAAATCGAGGACCCGCTGCCCTTTGACATCAATGCCGAGGTCATCGACATTGCCGACCGGGACTACGCCATCTGGTACAGGGACATCGTGGAGGAGATGGACAAATACGACGGCAAAACCGTCCGACTCAAGGGCGTGGTCGCCAAAAGCGACAAAATGCCCCCCGGCACCTTTGCCATCGGCAGGGAAGTGATGACCTGCTGTCAGGACGACATCACCTACCATGCCTTCCTGGCAGTGCACAAGAAGGCCGACAGGCTGCGCCCGCACGACTGGCTCACAATCACCGCCCGCGTCAGCATCAAACACCATCCCTTTTACAAAAAAACAGGCCCTGTGCTGACCGTGCTTTCCCTGGCGGAGGCAGAGCCGCCCGTCGAGCCGGTCGCGACCTTTTATTAAGGCGGCAGGGATGCGGGGTACCCGCGTCCCACACTCACCGCAGGCAGAAAGGAAATACCATGAACCAATCCGTCAAGCAGTCCTTGTCCGAATACCTTCGGGCCCACAGAGACAACATGGTAGCCGACCTGAAGACCCTGGTCAGCTATCCCTCCGTGTACGGGCCCGCCGAGGGTGACGCTCCCTTTGGCCTGCCCTGCCAGCAGGTGCTGGACCGGGCGCTGGCCCTGTTTGCCGAGGCGGGGGCGGAGACGGAAAATGACGGCAACTACTACGGCCTCGCCACCTACGGCGACCACGCCGATGATATCGGGGTGTTTGCACACCTGGATGTGGTGCCGGTGGAGGCGGGATGGGTGTATACAGAGCCCTTTGTGCCCGTCGAAAAGGAGGGGTACCTCATCGGTCGCGGGTCACGCGACAACAAAGCCGCGGTGGTCATGGCGCTGTATGCGATCAAGGCCATTCGCGCGCTCAACCTCCCGCTCCGGCACAACCTGAAAATCTTTTTGGGCTGCAACGAGGAGTCGGGCATGGAGGATATCGTGCGTTTCAAGAGCGCGCACACCCCCCCCACCGTCAACCTGGTGCCCGACAGCCGCTACCCGGCGTGCCTGGGCGAAAAGGGCATTTGCCATCTGACAGCCAAAGCCAAGCAACCCCTGCGCAGCATCGTCTCCTTTGAGGGCGGCATAGCCCCCAATGTGATTTTGGAAACCGCGGTGGTGAAGATGCCCGCCTCCCCGCAACTTGAAGCCGAGCTGACAGCCGCCATGGGCGACAATCCCGCCTACCGGCTGAGCCGGGAGGGGGAGCTGCTGGTGCTGAGCGCCGTTGGTCTGACCGCTCACGGCAGCCGGCCTGCCGGTTCGGTCAACGGCGCAAAGCTCGCCGTCACCTTACTGCTCGCCCTCCCCTCGCTGCCGCAGCAGGACCGGGAGGTGCTGCAGGGGATGGCGGCAGTGCTGGCGAGTGACAACGGGCAGCCACTGGGCATCGCCGCCCAGGACGCCTACTTCGGTGAGACCACCGCGACCAACGGCATTGTGCGCTTGGCAGAGGGATACCTGAGCATGACCCTTGATATCCGCTACGGGACCGAGACCGACCCGGACTACCTGTACGCCACCGTCTGCGAGCACCTGGACCGCCTCGGCTTCACCGTCACCCAAGCGAACAACCGCCACGGCTTCCGCATGGAGGAGTCCCACCCGGTCGCGCAGGCCATGATGGCCGTCTATCGGGATGTCTCGGGGGAGCCGGACGCGAAAGCCCAGTATAGCAGCGGCGGCACCTATGCGCGGTATTTGCCAAACGCCGTGTCTTTCGGCGTGGATGTGCCCTACCTCAAGGGAACTCTCCCCTTTTTGCCGGGGCACGGGTCCTCCCACCAGTCTGATGAGGCCATCTATATCGACTCGATGGTAGAATCCTGCCGTATCATGACACTCATGATCCTTGCGCTGGATCAAAATACATAGCCGGGAAAGATGCATGTATGAAACGAATTTTGCGCTATTGCAAACCCGTGTGGCCGCTCATGACACTGACCATGATCGTCAAGTTTTTAGCGGCGGTTGCAGAGCTGTTTATCCCCAAGATATTGGCGCGCATCATTGACGAGGTGGTTCCCAGCGGGCAGAAGGGGCAGATTTATCTGTGGGGCGGCGTCATGCTGCTGTTTTCCCTCTTTGCATTGGGCGGGAATATCTTTGCCAACGCCATGTCTACCAAAACCTCGGCGGATGTGACCTGTCGTGTCCGACAGGATCTGTTCACGAGAATTTCCTACCTGTCCGCTCCGCAGGTTGACCGCCTCACCGTCTCCTCCCTGGTCTCCCGTCTGACCTCCGACACCTACTATATCAATGAGATGCTGGCGCGTATTCAGCGCATCGGTGTGCGCGCGCCCATTTTGATTATCGGCGGGATTCTGATCACCCTGACCTTGGACCCCGTACTCACGCTGGTGCTGGTCTGCATTGTGCCGCTGGTGTTTGCGGTGGTCTTTAACATCACCAAAAAGAGCATTCCCATCTATATCAGCGAGCAGGAAACGCTGGACCGCCTGGTGCGCGTGGTGCAGGAAAACGCCGCCGGCGTGCGCGTGATCAAGGCGCTGTCCAAAACCGAGCATGAAAAGGCGCGCTTCAACGCCGTCAGCGACGAGCTGGTCGCCAAGGAAAAAAAGGCGGGCGCCGTGATGTCCGTCTCCGGTCCCTCCACCACGCTGCTGCTGAATTTGGGGTTGTGCGCGGTGATTGTCGTGGGGGCGTTCCGCGTGAATGCCGGTCTGAGTCAGCCGGGCAAAATTCTGGCGTTTCTGACCTACTTTACCATCATCCTGCATGCCATGATCATCATGACCCGCATTTATGTCCAGCTCTCCCGCAGTGTCGCCTCCGCCCGCCGGATCAGCGAGGTGCTGGAGACGACAGAGGAGAGGCCCATCCTGCCCTCCGACCCGATCCAAACAGACGCGCATGTCCTGTTTGACCACGTGAGCTTCTCGTATAACAAGCGGGAGGATAACCTGCAGGATATCAGTTTTGCCCTGAAAAGAGGACAAACGCTGGGCATCATCGGTCCCACCGGCAGCGGCAAGTCTACCCTGGTGCAGTTGCTGCTGCGCTTCTATGACCCCGACAAGGGCGCTGTCCGCATTGACGGGGAGGATATCCGCAGCATTCCCTTTGACCGGCTCCGGCAGAAGTTCGGGGTGGTCTTTCAAAGTGATTTTGTCATGTCTGCCACCCTGGCGGAAAACATGGCGTTCCTGCGCGACATAGACCGCGAGGCGCTGACACGGGCGGCGACGCACGCCCAGGCGTCGCTCATTATCAATGCCAAGGAAGGAGGGCTGGATGCCCCCGTGACCTCCCGCGGCACCAACCTCAGCGGAGGGGAACGCCAGCGGGTCCTGCTGGGGCGCGCGTTGGCGGGCGACCCCGAGATTCTCATCCTGGACGACTCGTCCAGCGCGCTGGACTATAAAACCGACCTGGAGCTGCGGCTTGCGCTGCACCGCCACTATCGCCATACGACCTCAGTCATCATTGCCCAGCGCGTCAGTTCCATCAAGCACGCAGACCATATCCTGGTACTGGACGACGGCAAAGTGATCGGGCAGGGCACGCACGAGCACCTGCTGGCGAACTGTCCCAGCTATGCCGAGATTGCCCGTGTGCAGATGGGGGGTGTCAGCTATGCGTAACCCCGGAGAATTCAAGGACAGGCAAGCCAAGCGCAGCATGGCGCCCAAGCTGCGGCAGAAGGATGTCAAACAAATCCTGCGACGGCTGTGGGCCTACCTGTACGCCGAAAAGCACTTGTTGATTCTGTCCCTTGTTTTGGTGCTGATTGCCAACCTGCTTGCCCTGTTCGGGCCGGCACTGCTGGGCAAGGCCATCGCCGCCATCGGCACCCAACAAGGGCAGGTCGACTTCCGGCGGGTCTTTAGCTATGTCGGGGTGCTGGTGATCTTTTACCTGGCCTCCGCTCTGCTTTCCTACATTCAGTCGGTGATGATGATTCGCCTGAGCCAGCATGTGGTGGGGAAGATGCGCCGGGATGTGTTCGCCAAGCTCAGCTCACTGCCCGCCGGCTTCTACGACAGGCGGCAGACCGGCGATATCATCAGCGTGATCTCCTACGACATCAACACCGTCAACGAGTCCATCTCCCACGACTTCATCCAGATTTGTGCCAGCACGGTGACCATTGTCGGCTCTTTTTTGATGATGCTGTTCATCAAGCCCGCCCTGGTGCTGGTCTTTGTCGTCACCATCCCCCTGTCTGTGATTTTCACCCGCCAGATGAGCCGGATCGTCCGCCCGCTGTACAGCCGCCGCTCCGAGAAATTGGGGGCGATGAACGGGTATGTGGAGGAGATGGTCGGCGGGCACAAAACCATCCGGGCGTATAACCGGGAGGCACGGGTGAACGAGGGCTTCGCAGAGAAGAACCAAGCCGCCACCGTCGCCTATAAGAAGGCAGGGTATTTGGGGATCGTGCCCGGCCCGGTGGTGAACTTTGTCAACAACCTGTCCCTGACGCTGGTCGGCGTGTTCGGCTCGCTCATGTACCTGTCGGGCGGGTTGCGGCTTGACGGACTTTCCTCCTTTGTGCTCTATTCCCGCAAGTTTTCCGGCCCCATCAACGACATTGCCAACATCTATGCCGACCTGCAGTCGGCCCTTGCCGCCGCCGACCGGGTCTTTCGCCTGCTGGACGAGGCGCCCGAAAAGCCCGACGCACCCGACGCGCAGGCGCTCGTCGAGGTGCGGGGGGATGTGCGGTTTGACCATGTGCGCTTCGGCTACGATGCCACCAAGATCATCCTGCACGATTTGACCCTGCATGCGCCGCCCGGCTCGCTCATCGCCATTGTCGGGCCGACCGGGGCGGGGAAGACCACCATCATCAACCTGCTCATGCGCTTTTATGACGCGGACGCGGGCGGTATCACGGTGGACGACAACGACATCTACGCGCTGCGCCGCGACAGCCTGCGCCGCGCCTATGTCATGGTGTTGCAGGACACCTGGCTGTTCCACGGCACCATCTTTGACAATATTGCGTACAGCAAGCCGGACGCGACGATGGAGGAGGTGGTCGCCGCCGCCCGTGCCGCCAAAATCCACAGCTTCATCACCAAGCTCCCCCAAGGGTATGACACCATCCTGAGCGACGACGGGGTCAATATCTCCAAGGGGCAGAAGCAGCTCCTCACCATTGCGCGCGCCATGCTGATGGATGCCAACATGCTGATTCTGGACGAGGCGACCTCCAATGTGGATACCCAGACAGAGCGGCAGATTCAATCTGCTATGAAACATCTGATGCAGAACAAGACCAGCTTTGTCATCGCGCACCGCCTGTCCACCATTGAGGAGGCGGACCTGATTCTGGTCTTGCGGGACGGCAATGTGGTGGAGCAGGGCACCCACCAAAGCCTGATGGCGCAGGGCGGCTTTTACGCCGAGATGTACCGGTCCCAGTTTGTCGAAAACGAAAGCAGGCAGGAGGCGTAAGCCCCTGCCTGCCCTCTTTTTTTGCGCCTTTCCTGCCTCGCTCACTCCACCGTCACCAGGTCCGCCTCTGTGAAGGTAAAAGAGAGGGTCAGCGGCTCCCCGTACCGCAGCACTTCCAGCGTGACGGTGTCGCCCGCCCGACAGCTCAGCAGCCGGTCATGGAGCTGGTAGCTTCTGCTGATAGGGACACTTTGCCCGTTCAGGGTGAGGGAGCGGATGATATCCCCCACCCGCAACTTGCCGTAGGCCGGGGCGTGGGGGGAGACCTCCGAGACCGCCACCTGCTCGGTGATACGGACCCGCCCGCCGGGGCTGTCGTAACCCGCAAAGGAATGGCTCACGGTGACGGTGACCCCCAGCATACACCGCCGCACCTTTTCCCCGCTTTGTCCCTCGCAGTGGTCGATGAGATTGTCCGCCACCGCCACCGCCACATTGGCGGGAATGACATACCCCACGTTTTCGGTGGCCTCATCCACCATTTTGGCGTTGACAATCCCCACCAGCTGTCCCCGGCTGTCAAACACGCCGCCGCCGCTGTTGCCGTGGTTGAGTGCGGCGTCCACCCGCATCAGGCGGTGAGTGACCGTGCTGACCTCGTCTGCCGCCGTCATACTGACCCTCTCCGAGTCCACATTGACCACCCCCTGGGTGGCGGAGATGCCCTCCCCCTCCGCATTGCCCAGCGCCACAATCGTGTCCCCCACCGCCACCAGGTCGGAGTCCGCCACCACCGCCGCCATGGCGGCGCTTTTTTTGAGCAGATCACTCCCGCTCACCTTGAGCAGGGCAATGTCATAGGTCTGGGAACCGCCCACATACTCGGCGCGCAGGGCATACCGCTCATGCTCCATGCCGTATAAGAACGCCTCAATGTGGTCGCTGATGCGGTTGGGGGTGGTGGCGTCGGCGTGGTAGACCACATGGTAGTTGGTGAGGAGATAGGCATCCCCCGCGCCGCCGTCCAGCCGATAAATCACCCCGGAGCCGACCGAGGAACCCGTCCCGCCCCCGCCGTTTTCATCGGCACGCAGGGGGAAACTGACATGCAGGCTGACGCTGGCCAGCAGCGCCCGGCCGATATAGGCGGAGGCTTGCTGCAGCAAATCCTCTGCCAGCAGATGTTTCACCTCCTGTGCGTCAAGCTGAAAATACTCGGACAGAAAGGCATGAATATCGCCGGCATAGCCATGCGCAAGGGCGGTTTGGTAGAGCTCCTCCGCGCTGAGCCTCGGGGCAGCCAGACTGTCAAGCCACTCCTGCTCCGAGCCGATAAATCCGTGCCGGACGGCAATGTCATACGCCGACTCGGCACGCTCGTGCAGGGCCAAAGGGACACAGGCACACAGCAGACACAAAACGAAAATCAGGGCAATGGACAGCGCTTTTTTGGACATGCGATAACCTCCACGAAAGCTTCATACTCTATTGTAACCTTATCGCAGTCAAAAAATGAAAGCTTTTCAATCATTTCCATGGAGAAATCTCCGGTGCCCGCACAGTGCGCCGCACAGAGCGCCGCACAGAGTGCCGCACTCTGTGTCGAACAGGCGGAAAGATACAAAAAAACCGACGCAAAGCGCACTGCTTTGCGTCGGTTTTGGGGCTTTACGGCTTACGCGCCCTCGTCAATGGCGCGCTCGGCGGTTTTTCGCACCGTGGTCAGCTC
>Ga0265293_10004939_pt1 | contig 22871 bp, 25 predicted proteins | sample Munlanlewell138R_FD_192505 | JGI IMG/M metagenome (GOLD analysis project Ga0265293, IMG submission 192505) | Leachate microbial communities from a municipal landfill in Southern Ontario, Canada - Leachate well 138R | ecosystem: Engineered > Solid waste > Landfill > Unclassified | place: Canada... | reverse complement strand
CCGTTCGACTTGCATGTGTTAGGCACGCCGCCAGCGTTCGTCCTGAGCCAGGATCAAACTCTCATTTTATAGTTTGATTCAGCTCTCGCTGACTTATTTCTTCTTTGACTTATAGCTTAATTCTTTTCTCATAGTTTCGAATCACAATTTTATTTGTTCGCTTTGCTCACATAAAATTGGTTCTCATTACGAATGACCTACCAACAACTCACTTTAGTTCGTTGGGTTAGGTCAACTGTTTCACACTGTTTAGTTTTCTAGGTCCTTTGCCCTCATTTGTTTAAATTCGGGCCGTCACATTTAAGCGACTTTATTACTATAACAAATTTATATTTCACTGTCAACCGTTTTTCAAAACATTTTTTATTTTATCTTTATAAAAAAATAGACTGATAAGCTGACCCAGCCAGTTTATCAGTACTATTGTCCTTATATCATTATCTTTTCCAGTTCCTTCCTCAACTTTTCCAATACCTTTTTTTCTATCCTAGATACTGTCATCTGAGATATATCTAAGGTCTTTGCTATGGCTACCTGAGTTTTTTTATTAAAGTATCTTTCAATTAATATTTGTTTTTCCATATCATTTAATTTTTCCATTGTTTTCATTAAAAAATCATTGTTTTCAATCCTGCTAAAATAATAATCTTCTTCTCCTATTAGGTCAGAAAGGTTTATATCCTTATCGTCGTTATTTGAATCATAGGTTATGTCCAAGGATTGGGGTGTATATACCTTGCTGGCTTCCATGGCCTCCAGTATTTCTTCTTCTGTGGAGTTTAGATATTCTGCTACGTCTTGTACTGTGGGAGATCTCAGTAGCTGTTGGGATAAAAAGACCTTTGCATTGTTGATCTTTTTTGAAAGTTCTTGGATCCTCCTTGGAACCCTGATGGTCCATCCCTTATCCCTAAAATATTTTTTAATCTCCCCTATTATAGTAGGAGTGGCAAAGCTGGAAAATTCATATCCCTTGTCTATATCGTATCTATCAATGGCATATATTAGGCCAATACAGGCTACCTGAAATATATCATCATAATCTATGCCCCTATTTGCATATTTTTTTGATAATATTTCAGCAATATAAATATGTTTTTCTATTAAAATCTCCCTAGTCTTCTTATCCTTGCTTTCGCTATAGTATCTAAACTGTTCTTTTATTTCCTCTTTTTCTGTTTGTTCATTAATTTCCTTATCTTCTAATGGCCTCATAGTCATTAATTATCATCCTCAATATATTTGATCATTCTTATTCCATCTTCGTTAAAAACTACTTCATCCATCAATGACTTTATGATCAATAAACCTAGCTCTCTTTCTTTCCTCTCCTCTAATTCTTCAGGAATTATCTCTCTGACACCAGATACACCTATGGATAATTTATTGTCATCTAGCTCAAATAACAAGGATATTTCATCTTCATTATTTAACATAAGGGAATTTACACAGGCCTCCCCTATGGAGACTTTTATATCTTCTATATCATCTACATTCAATGACATGGTGTAGGCGATACCTGAGCTGGTAAGCCTTACTAGACTAATGAAATCTGGTTTTTTTGGTATCTGCAAATATATCCTATCCCTATTCACTATCCTCACCTCTTATAATGAATAGCTTGTCCAGTTCTGTAATGTCAAAAATCTTTCTTATATTCGGTCTCAGGTTTGAAAGGTAAATTTTATATTCATTTTCCTTGAGTCTCTTTAAGATAGATATTAGTGCTCCTAGGCCTGTGCTGTCTATATAGTTTAATTGTTTCCCATCGATTAGGATGTCGGCCTTATTATTTTCAAAATTATATAATACCTCTTTTTTTAACTTTGAAGAGGTGTATATGTCAATTTCCCCTTCTGGGACAAATACCCACAGGTTTTTGTCTTTATCGTGATTTACTACTATATTTAAGGACATTTAATTCCCCCCTATTTTTTATAGATATGTATTAATTTTATAATAAAATTAGCCCAATGTAAAGCGAGATAGCAGGATTTAAACAAATGGTCCCTACCTATTGAAATTCAATAGAAAATAAGGACCATCATATGACTATTCTTCTTCTACATATTTTGCTACAGCAACAACCCTATCGTCTTTCATCTTCATCAAGGTAACTCCCTGGGTAGATCTTCCCATGATAGATATGTCTTTTGCCACTATTCTGATGATTATACCGGCTGTAGAAATCATCATTATTTCGTCATTATCATCTACAACCTTTGCTGAAACTATATTTCCAGTCTTTTCCCTGATACTATAGGTCAATATTCCCCTTCCACCTCTTTTTTGGGTCTTATATTCGTCTAGGGATGTTCTCTTACCAAATCCATATTCGGAAATAACCAGGAGTCTTTTATCTTTTTCAATTAGCTCTACTGCTACTACGCTGTCTTCTTTCCTCAGGCTTATGGCCTTGACCCCCATGGCAGTCCTGCCCATTTCCCTGACGTCGTTTTCGTCAAACCTTATGGACATGCCCTTCCTGGTAACTACTATTATTTCCCTGCTTCCGTCTGTTTTCCTAACTCCTATTAATTCATCATCCTTTTTGAGACTAATGGCTATTATCCCATTCTTCCTTATATTTTCGAAGCTTTCTAAACCCGTCTTCTTTATTATGCCGTTTTTGGTAATTAAGACTAGGTTCTTTTCTTGAGTATCTTTGCTGATGGGTATTATAGCTGTTACCTTTTCATCTCCATTTAGGTTTAATAGGTTTATTATGGCTGTTCCCTTGGCCTGTCTGCTGCCCTCAGGTATTTCATAGGCCTTCAGTGAAAATACCTTGCCCTTGTTAGTGAAGAACAGGATGGTATCGTGTGTCGATGTTATATAGAGGGACTCTATAAAGTCCTCTTCCCTGGTAGTCAGGGCTATGATTCCCTTTCCACCTCTTTTTTGGGTCTTGTAGGTATATTCTGGTGTCCTCTTTATATAGCCAAAATGGGTTAATGTGACTACTATATCCTCTTCATCTATCATGTCCTCTAGATCTATTTCATCTGCTGCTGCCTTGATTCTAGTTCTTCTGACGTCCCCATGTTTTTCCTTTATTTCCAACAATTCATCTTTTATTATTTGGAATACCAGCCTTTCATTTGCTAATATTTTCCTCAATCTATTTATTTCCTTGATTAATTCTTCGTATTCCTCTTCTAATTTTTCTCTCTCTAATCCTGTCAGCCTTCTCAATCTCATGTCCAAGATGGCTTGAGATTGCTTTTCCGATAGGCCAAAATTCTCCATTAAGGCTTCTTTAGCTATTGTATCAGTTTTTGATGACCTTATGACCTTGATTACCCTATCTATATTGTCTAGGGCTATTTTTAGGCCTTCTATTATATGGGCCCTTTCTTCTGCCTTATTTAAGTCAAATTGGGTCCTTCTAGTTATTATTTCTTTTTGGTGGTCTATATAATGGGATAGCATCTGCTTAAGATTTAATATCTTGGGTTCATCGTTTACAAGTGCAAGCATTATCACCCCAAATGTGGTCTGAAATTGAGTGTATTTATACAGGTTGTTCAGCACTACATTCGGATTTGCATCCCTTTTAACTTCTACAACTATTCTCATACCCTCTCTATCGGATTCATCTCTTAAGTCAGATATGCCTTCTATTTTCTTATCCCTGACATATTCTGCAATCTTCTCTATTAGGTTTGCCTTGTTTACTTGATAGGGCAGTTCTGTAACTATTATCCTGTGTCTACCCTTGTTTGTCTCCTCTATTTCTGTTACTGCCCTGACTCTAATCCTGCCTCTGCCTGTTTTAAATGCAGATTTTATAGCCTCTTTACCCATTATGTGGGCTCCCGTAGGAAAATCAGGGCCCTTGATTACAGTCATTAGGTCGTCGATACTTGAATCTGGTTCATCTATCAACATTACAATTCCATCTACTACCTCCCTTAGGTTATGGGGTGGAATATTTGTTGCCATGCCGACGGCTATACCTGAAGAACCATTTACCATTAGATTGGGAAATCTACTGGGTAGGACTATGGGCTCCTTTAATGTTTCATCAAAATTTGGCCTATACTCTACTGTATCCTTACCTATATCCCTGAGCATTTCCATGGCCAATTTTGTCATTCTAGCCTCTGTATAACGCATGGCTGCCGCCCTATCTCCATCTATGGAACCAAAGTTACCATGACCATCTACTAGGGGGTATCTGGTATTGAAGTCTTGGGCCAGTCTAACCATGGCATCGTAGACTGACGAATCTCCATGAGGGTGATATTTACCAAGTACGTCCCCTACCAGTCTTGCAGATTTTCTGTATTGCTTATCTGGACCCATGCCTAGTTCATCCATTGCATAAATTATCCTTCTATGGACTGGCTTTAGTCCGTCTCTTACATCTGGTAGAGCACGGCTCATTATTACACTCATTGCATAGTCTAGGTATGATTTTTTCATTTCTTCTTCTATATTTACCTCTATTACCTTATCAAATTCCTTGTCCATGGTCCACCTCCTATATATCCAAGTTCATTACTAATTTTGCATTTGTCTCTATGAATTCCTTACGGGGCTGAACCTTATCCCCCATCAAGGTCGTAAATATTTCATCTGCTATCAAGGCATCTTCTACGGCAACTTTTAAAAGTATCCTTGTATCTGGATTCATGGTTGTATCCCAAAGCTGTTCGGGATTCATTTCTCCAAGACCCTTATATCTTTGAATAGAATAACCTGTTCTGCCTATTTCATCTAATAATTTCTCCAATTCCTTATCACTATAGACATAATGGTCTTTTCTTGCCTTTGTCACCTTGTATAAGGGTGGCTGGGCAATGTAAATGTGCCCATTTTCTATTAGCTCATTCATATATCTATAGAAGAAGGTCAGTAGCAGGGTCCTTATATGGGCCCCGTCTACGTCGGCGTCCGTCATTATTATGATCTTTCCATATCTAAGTTTTTCTAGATCAAAGTCCTCTCCTATGCCAGTTCCAAAGGCAGTTATCAAGGCCCTTATTTCCTCAGATCCTAGAATCTTATCTATCCTAGCCTTTTCTATGTTCATTATCTTTCCCTTTAGGGGTAATATGGCCTGGAATTTTTTGTCCCTTCCTTGTTTAGCACTACCACCTGCCGAATCCCCTTCTACTATATATATTTCTGTTATCTCTATTCCAGATTCCTGGCAATCAGCCAATTTTCCCGGTAGTGTAGTATTGTCCAGTATGCTCTTCCTTCTAGTCAAGTCCCTTGCCTTCCTAGCAGCTTCCCTTGCCCTTTGTGAGGCTATGGCCTTTTCTAAAATAATTTTTCCATCTCTGGGGTTTTCCTCCAGATATATGTTTAGAAAATCATAGGTCAGACTTTCAACGATGCCCCTGGTTTCACTATTGCCTAATTTGGATTTAGTTTGACCTTCAAATTGGGGTTCCATTAGCTTTACAGACAAGATACCCGTCAGGCCTTCCCTTACATCGTCTCCACTTAAATTATCTTCCTTTTCTTTTATATATCCATATTTTCTTCCATAATCGTTAATAATTCTTGTAAGCGCAGTCCTAAAGCCTGATAAATGACTGCCACCCTCCTGTGTATTTATATTATTTGCAAAGGTAAATATATTTTCAGTATATGTATCTGTATACTGCAGGGCAAATTCCACTATTGTACCTTCCTTTTCCCCTTCAAAGTACATTATTTGTCTTTGTATTGCCGTTTTATTCTTATTTATATATTCTACAAAGGACTTTATACCGCCTTCATAGTAAAATTCTTTGGTTTTTTCAATTCTTTCATCTTGAAGGATAATCTTTATACCCTTGTTTAAAAAGGCCATCTCCCTAAACCTATGCTCCAAAGTTTCCAAATTTATCTCTATGCTTTCAAATATCTCTTCATCTGGCATATAATGGATTGTGGTTCCTGTATCCTGAGACTCGCCTACAACTTCTAGACTAGTGACTGCATAGCCCTTTTCAAATCTCTGCATATACTCTTTTCCATCTCTTTTTACTCTGGCAACCAGCCACTTGGACAAGGCATTGACTACAGATACCCCAACTCCATGCAGTCCTCCAGATACCTTATAGGCCCCATTGTTGAATTTTCCTCCTGCGTGAAGGATGGTAAGGACTGTCTCTACTGTAGATTTTCCTGTTTGAGGATGTATCTCCACTGGTATTCCGCTGCCATTATCTGACACCATGACAGAATTATCTTCAAATATCTTTATTTCTATTGTATCGCAGATACCTGCTAAGGCTTCATCTATACTATTATCCACTACTTCATATACTAGATGGTGGAGCCCCTTTGGCCCTGTGCTACCTATATACATTCCTGGTCTTTTTCTAACGGGCTCTAGGCCAGTCAAAACCTGAATGTCTTGGGCTGTATAATGCCTATTATTTAGGCCATTCCCATTTTTCTCCTTGGTCATTGAATTACCCCCAGTCTTTATTGTAAATACTTCAATTATCTTATACTTCCATTTTCTATATGGAATACAGACTTTTCTATATTATCTAGCTCCTTTAAATCCGTTGTATCTGTCGTTGTAATCAAGGTTTGGATATCCTTAAAGAAGCTAATTAGATATTTTTTTCTTTCCTCATCTAATTCTGAGAATACGTCATCTAATAGCAAAACTGGAAAAAATCCTTTTTGCCTCCTTATTAATTCCAGCTCCGATAATTTTATGGAGAGGACCGCTGTTCTCTGCTGCCCCTGGGAACCAAATGTCTTTAATTCCCTATCGTTTACGCTTATATATATATCATCCCTATGGGGTCCCAATTGGGTGGAAGAGGCTTCTATATCCTTTTTCCTATTCTTTTTTAACATGTTTACATAATATTCTTCCATGTCCAGCTTATTATCATATATATCGATATTAGATATATATGATAATTCTAAATTTTCCCTATAGGAGCTTATTTTATTGTGGGTACTTTTACATATTTGGTTTATTTCACCTATATATTTTTTTCTTTCCAAAACTATATCAGTACCTATATTTGCCAATTGAAGGTCAAACACTTCCAGTAGGTTTTCTATGTCACTATTGAACCTGTTTAGCCTAAGCAAATTATTCCTTTGAAATAAAATCTTATTATATCTTAGGATATTGTGATTATAAACTGGTTTAATTTGGGATATTTCTAAATCTAAAAAATTTCTTCTCTCCTGAGGCCCTTCTTTAACTAATTTTAAATCATCGGGAGAAAAGACTATTACATTTAATCCACTATAAAGTTCTCTATAATTTTTTAATTCCGTCTTGTTTATCCTTATTCTTTTAGGCCTATCCCTCTCCATTTTTACTTCAATAAACTTATCATAATCACCAATATTTGCATTGGCTCCAACATAGGCTTCTTTTTTAGCAAAGTTTATTATTTCCCTATCCCTGTTGGTCCGAAAGGATCTTCCAGTTGCACAAATATATATAGCTTCAAGTAAGTTTGTCTTGCCTTGGGCATTTTTCCCCAGGAAAACATTGGTCTTTCTATTGAAATCCAAACTTATGTTGTTATAGTTTCTAAAGTTAATTAATCTTATATTTTTGACATGCAAAAAAAACACTCCTAAAGGAAATTTATATTATGGTAAAGCTTTCATATCCTTCAATTTCAATTATATCATCTTTCCTTAGTTTTTTTCCTCTTTCATATACTAGTTTACCATTTACCAGTACTATCCCCTGATTTATTAAAATCTTTGCCTGACCACCAGTCTGTACGATACTAGCAAGTTTTAAAAACTGATCTAATTTTATATATTCCGTTTCTATTTCTATCTTATTCATCTTATTCTCCTTAGAAATCGTCTTGTGCCAGGCGGACTGGCAGGACTAAATAGGTATAATTTTCATCGTCCACTGGATTTATAATACATGGATTCAGGCTGCCCATGAAATTCAATTGTATTTCTTCTGCATCTATTACCTTGACACCTTCCAGTATATATCTGGAGTTAAAGGCTATATTCATATCTTCGCCATATAGCTCAGCAGCTATATTTTCATTGACATCTCCTATTTCAGAATTTGATCTAATTAATATCTCCCCTTCTCTAACAGTCAATTTAACTAGATTTGCCTTTTCTTCCTTTGCCAGCAGTGAAGCCCTCTCAAGTCCATCTTGAAAGGCCCTTTTGTTTACTATTGCCCTAGTCTTATGGTCCTTCCTTATTATCTCCTTATAATTGAAAAATTGTCCCTCCAGTATTCTTGAATATATGGTAGTATTGCCTATTTCAAATACAACATGGCCTGGAGCTGATGAAATAATTAACTTTTCCTCATTTTCTTCTATTATTTTATTTAATTCACTTAAGGTCCTACCTGGGATTATAATCTTTATATTAGATTCCACTTTAATCGGCAATTTTCTAAGAGCTAACCTGTATCCGTCCAATGCTACAAAGGAAATATTATCGTCAGATATCTCAAGTAAGACTCCTGTCAAAGAGGGCCTTGATTCGTCCTGAGATGTGGCAATAATAGTTTGTCTAATAGCCGATTTTAATAAATCCTTTGGAAATTCAAATGAATTCTTTTCTAGTATTATTGGCAAATAGGGATATTCCTCTGAGGAGTTACCTATTAAGTTGAATTCTGAATCCCCACATTTTATATTTATCTTATTGTCGACTACATCTATTAATATAGGTGCATCTGGCAGTTTCCTTACTATGTCACCGAATATTTTTGAGTCTACGACTATAGATCCACTTCTTTCTACCTTGCAATTTACAAAGGTATCTATGCTTATCTCTAAGTCTGTACCTATTAAATTTAATCTATCATCTGAGGCTTCTAATAATATACCGCCTAATATTTGCAAGGTTGTTCTGGATGAAATACCTTTTTGAGCTATGCTTACGTGCTTTGATAAATCTCTTTGCATAATTTCTATTTTCATGACCGTCCTCCTTTTCAATTTGCTGATATAGAAAGAATATAATAATAGAGTAGTAATAGTAGTAGGCAGTGTGATTATGTGGATAATATCTAGGGGCCTGCAATACTAAATATTCATAAGTTTTAATAAAGTGTGGATAAGTCCTGTAAAATTAATAAAACTATTCACATTCTATTGATTATCCTTCCTTTAATTTTTTTGTAATGTCATCTAGCTTTCTTTTAAGGTCTAAGTTTTCCTTTAAATCGGAAGTTATTTTGTCATAGGCGTGTATTACAGTTGTATGATCCCTGCCACCAAATTCGTCTCCTATTTTAGGAAGGGATAGGTCCGTTAATTCCCTGGTTAAATACATGGCAATTTGCCTCGGATATGCAATTGCCCTTGTCCTCTTTTTAGAATTAAATTCATCTAATTTAATTCTAAAATTTTTGGAAACAATGTCCTTTATTAGGTCTACTGTTATTTCTACATTTTTATTGTTTGATATTATGTCCTTTAGGGCCTCTTCAGCTAATTCTTCAGTTACCTGGGAATTGGCTAAGGAAGAGTAGGCCACCACCCTGATCAGTGCTCCTTCTAACTCCCTAATATTGGATTGGATTTTTGAGGCTATATAGAGCATTACATTGTCGTTTACTTCTATGTTTTCTATATTTGCTTTTTTTCTAAGGATGGCTATTCTGGTTTCTAAATCAGGCGGCTGTATGTCAGATATGAGCCCCCATTCGAACCTGGACCTGAGCCTATCTTCTAGGGTAGGTATTTCCTTAGGTTGTCTATCGCTAGATATGATTATTTGTTTGTTTGCCTCATGCAGGGCATTGAAGGTGTGAAAAAACTCCTCCTGGGTCCCCTCTTTACCTGCTATAAATTGGATATCATCCACAAGGAGGACATCAATATTTCTATATTTATTTCTAAATTCTTCATTTCTATATTCCCTGATGGAGTTAATTAATTCATTTGTAAATTTTTCTGATGAAACATAAACGACCTTGGAAGATGGATTTTGGCTTAGTATGTAATGCCCTATGGCGTGCATTAGGTGGGTTTTACCTAGTCCAACTCCCCCATATATGAAAAGTGGGTTGTAGGCTTGAGCTGGTGCTTCTGCTACGGCCAATGAGGCAGCATGGGCAAATCTATTGCTATTGCCTATTACAAAGGTGTCAAAGGTATACTTTGGATTTAATTGAGACCTTTGATTGTATTCGCCAGTTTCCTGCACCACTGGTTGGTTGGTGCTATATTCTTCACCCGGTATAATAAATACAATATCCAGGTCTTCCTCTGTCACATGCTTTATTGCATTTCGAATGAGGTTTTGATATCTTCCTACCAATATGCCCTTTGTAAATTCATTTGGTGCAGCTAAAATTACCTTATCGGGAGAGATGCTAATGGGCTCTATGGTATTGAACCAGGTATTGAAACTAACCTCTGTCAATTCTACTTTCATTAAATTTAGAACTTCATTCCAGATATTATCTAATCCTGACGACATAAATTTACCTCCTATTACATTGAAATTATTGCCATTTTAAAAAGATATAAACAGTTTTTGAGAGGGACCTATGTTTGTCCACAAATCCATCAAATAAAATTTAAAAATATATATTAAAAATAAAGTAAAAATATTTGTTGATAGTTTTATAATAGTCTGTGAATATAATTAGTTAGATGGGAGTTATTAACTTATTAACATATCTTAAAATCAAATAATGTGGATAAGAAGTATGTAAAATACTAAATTATAGGGAATAATATAGAAATACTCTATACTTATGCACAAGTTATCCACAAAGTGTGTATAAGTATCAATTGTTTATAATTTTAAAAAGTTATTCACATGTATTTTAATGATAGCAGAAATGAAAAATATATTCAATAAAATTATCCACAAGATTCATAGATTGTGAATAACTTTTATAGATAGGATTAAATAGGACTAATAGCAGTCTTCAATTATTTAAAATTCTTGACATATGGAGTCTAAGTCAATATAATTATTAGTAGTATTTATTTCAATTTGTGAAAACTCCATATTATATATGAAGATACCCTATTGAAGGAGGTGTTTTTTTATGAAAAGGACTTATCAACCAAAGAAAAGACAGAGAAGTAAAGAGCATGGTTTTAGAAAAAGAATGAGGACAAAAGCAGGCAGGGAAATAATCAAAGCTAGAAGAAAAAGAGGTAGAAAGAAATTAACTGCATAAGGCCCCTAGTTTAGTGGCCTTTTTTTGCTAGTTTGTGCTTTTTTAGAGGGTGTTATTGTGATGGATAAAATTTATAGGCTTAGGACTAGTATGGAGTTTAAAAGGGTCTATGGTGGCGGAAAAAATTATTGGAATAAATATTTAATTCTCTATGTAAGGAAAAATAATTTAGATTTTACCAGGATTGGATATTCCGTTAGCAAGAAGGTAGGCAATTCAGTCGTAAGAAACAAAATTCGGAGAAGAATGAAGGAAATATATCGTTTGAAATTGAGTAAGATTAAGGATGGATATGACTTGGTTATTATACCAAAAAAAAATGCAGGAAATATTTCTTATATGGAATTGGAAAGTGCAATGCTCCATATATTTAAACTTGGAGACATTATAGAGAAATAGAGTGATAATATGAAAAAAATAGTTATTTTGATAATTAGATTTTATCAGAAGGTAATTTCAAAATATATTTTAACTGGTAGAAGTTGCAGATTTTATCCGACTTGTTCAGACTATTCTATTCAAGCTTATGAAAAATACGGCTTAGTAAAGGGAACTTATTTAAGTGTAAATAGGGTTTTGAGATGTAATCCGTTTAATGAAGGTGGATATGATCCACTTAAATGATGGGGGGTTAGTAAATGTCAGCTTTTTTAGGTAATATTTTGGGTGGGCTATTGAAATTGGTCTACGATACGGTTTCATCTATTGGTTCGGAGCCAGAATCTTTTTCATTTTATGCAATGGCAATAATAGTTACTACAATTATATTTAAGCTGTTACTTTTGCCTGTAAGCATGCACCAGACAAAATCAACAAAAAAAATGGGAGAAATTCAGCCAAAGATTAAGGAGATACAAAGTAAATATAAGAATGATCCGCATACTATGCAGGTAAAGACCATGGAGTTATACAAGGAAGCAAAATATAATCCTGCGTCAGGATGTTTAATCCTTATAATTCAAATTCCAATTATTTTTGCCTTCTTTAAGGTTATGCGTGAACCTACCTTGTACGCCTTTAAGGACGTGGTCGCTTATGAGGCCATGAATAAAACCTTTTTTTGGATTAAAAACTTGGAGAATCCAGACCCATTCCTGTGGGGACTGCCCCTCCTAGCAGCAGCAACTACTTATTTGCAATCAGTTACCATGTCTGCATCAAATCCAGATCCACAGGCTCAAAGTACCATGAAAACAATGAATATGTTTCTTCCAGTTATGATTTTTATGGCTGCCAAAGGATTTGCAGCAGGTCTTGCATTATATTGGGTAATTAGCAATATTTTCTCTGTTGTACAACAGTTAATTTCCAATAGGTCTTTGGGTAAGATTAAGGAGGAGAAATGAGATAATGAAATCCATTATTAAAGTATCTAAAACCGTTGAAGATGCCATAAACGAAGGTTTAATGGAGTTAAATGTAAGTAAGGAAGATGTAGAAATTGAAATTATTGATGAACCGAGCAAGGGACTATTTGGCATAATTGGTGGGAAGGATGCAAGGGTTAAAATTACAATAGTATATGACCCTGAGGAAATTGCCGATAATTTCATTCAAAAAGTATTAAATTCAATGCAGATAAAAGCTGAGAGTATTGTAAGGAAAAACCCAGATTCGTTAACTGTCGACATAACAGATATTAGCTCTTCTGATATGGGCATATTAATAGGAAAAAGGGGAAATACCCTAGACGCCATACAATATTTGTTAAGCCTTACCGTCAATAGAAATAAGGAAAACTATATAAAGGTAATAGTTGACATCGAAGGATACAGGGCTAAGAGAGAGGAAACCTTGATTAGACTAGCAAACAAGATGGCGGAGAAGGCCAGATATAGCAGGAGACTAGTAAAACTAGAACCTATGAATCCCTATGAAAGAAGGATAATACACTCGGCACTTCAAAATATAAATGGAATAACTACCTACAGTGAAGGAGACGAACCCTTTAGAAGAGTGGTTATACAATCAAAGTAAGACAACAAACCCAGTATAATACTGGGTTCTTCTTATAATAATACTAATAATAACATTTGATATTCTCATTTTAGGGGTCCATATTTTTTGATATAATAAGGATAGGAAGTTTTTTGGAGGTGGTCTTGTGACAATTGCAGCTATATCTACGTCAATTGGAGAGGCTGGTATTGGAATAGTGAGAATAAGTGGTAAAGGATCCTTGGAAATCGGCAATAGGATATTCAAGGGGAATAAGGTGGAGAAATTAGATGAGGGTTTAAATAGAAAGCTAGTATATGGACATATTTTAGATGATGAAAATGACCAGTTGATTGACGAGGTTTTGATTTCTTTTATGAAGGGGCCAAACACCTATACAAGGGAGGATATGGTAGAGGTCTACTGTCATGGTGGAATTATTTCCGTTAGAAAGGTCCTGGATCTGATACTGAGACATGGTGCCAGACTTGCGGAGCCAGGAGAATTCACCAAGAGGGCATTTTTGAATGGAAGATTGGACTTGTCACAGGCGGAGGCAGTGATAGATATGATAAGGGCCAAGACAGACAAGAGCTTTGAGGCCTCTCTCAACCAGTTGGAGGGTTCCTTGTCCAATAGGGTTCAGCATATAAGGGGTATTTTATTGGAGATGATAGCCCATGTAGAGGTATCAATAGACTTTCCCGACGAAGACATTGAAGAGCTAACCTATGAAGACCTAGAAAAAAGGGGAAGCACAGTAAAAGAGGAAATTGAAAACCTACTATCTACCTCGGAAAGAGGAAAGATATTAAGGGATGGTTTAAACACTGTAATACTAGGTAAGCCCAATGTGGGAAAGTCTTCTCTGTTAAATGCCATCCTAAGGGAGAATAGGGCTATAGTGACCAATGTACCCGGAACTACTAGGGATATAATTGAGGAGTATATAAATATAGATGGCATTCCCCTAAAGATTATAGACACTGCTGGAATTAGGGCGACAGAGGACCTAGTAGAACAGATTGGAGTAGATAGGGCAAGGGAAACCGTCCAAGGGGCAGATTTGATAATCGCTATATTTGACGGGTCTAGGGAACTATCTGAAGAGGATTTTGAAATAATTGGCCTAATTAGGGACAAAAAAAGTATAATACTGCTGAATAAGACTGATTTGCCCCTAAGATTGACCAGATCCTATCTAAAATCCCTCCTGGGAGAGAAAAAGATAATAGATTCTTCCATGGAACTGGGCCAGGGCTTGGACATACTGGAAGAGAGCATTAGGGATATGTTTTATAGTGGACAGGTGGAAATTAATTCCGACACCATAGTTACAAATATTAGGCACAAGAGCCTTCTGGAAAGGTCCTTGAACAATATATCACAGGCCCTAGAGGACATAAAAGCAAATGTTCCTATAGACTGTGTAGAAATTGACTTGAAAAATTGCTGGGAAAATCTTGGCGAAATTTCCGGTGATACAGTGGGTGAGGATGTTCTAGATAAAATATTTGCAGAATTCTGTATTGGAAAATAAGTACTTTACCCTATATTAGAAAGGTGATAGAAATGAAGGAAGTTAAGAAATATTTGGCAGGAGACTACGATGTAGTTGTTATTGGAGCTGGACATGCTGGGGTTGAGGCTGCCTTGGCCAGCAGTAGAATGGGCCTGAATACACTGATTATGACCATGAACCTAGATTCCATCGTTGCATTATCCTGTAATCCAAATATCGGTGGTACTGGAAAGGGACATTTGGTTAGGGAAATAGATGCCCTGGGTGGAGAAATGGCCTTGAATATTGATAAATCATTTATTCAATCGAGAATGTTGAATACTTCCAAGGGACCTGCCGTTCATTCCCTAAGGGTTCAGGCTGATAAAAAGGGCTACCATATGGAGATGAAAAAGATACTTGAAGATGAAGCTAATTTGACCTTGAGGCAGGGTGAGGTAGTGGACATCCTTATGGACAATAGGGGGATAAGTGGAGTTGTAACCAGAACCGGTGCCATTTATAATTGCAGGGCAGTGGTTGTGGCTACAGGTACCTATTTAAGGGGAAGGGTCTATATAGGTGAGGTAAATTATGAATCAGGGCCAGATGGAATGTTTCCTTCTGTGGAATTATCCACTGCCTTGAGGGATAAGGGATTGTATCTGAGAAGAATGAAAACTGGTACACCTGCTAGGGTACACAAGGACAGCATAGATTATTCGAAAATGGAAATACAGCCTGGAGATAGTGAAATAATCCCCTTTTCATTTTTAAATATGGGAAGGGATTTGAGCAGGGAACAGCTACCCTGCTACTTGACATACACCACTAAAAAAATGCACGAGATAATCAGGGTAAATCTTCATCGTTCACCCATGTATGCTGGTGAGATTGAGGGAATTGGGCCTAGATACTGTCCATCTATTGAAGACAAGATAGTAAGATTTTCTGATAAAGACAAGCATCAGATTTTTATTGAACCAGAGGGACTAGATACAAAGGAGATGTATGTCCAGGGAGCTAGTTCAACCCTGCCAGAAGAAACTCAACTGGAAATGTATAAGGAAATTATTGGGCTTGAGAATGTTAGGTTTATGAGGTCTGCCTATGCCATAGAATACGATGCCATAGATGCCACCTCCCTAAAAAGAAACTTGGAACATAAGGAGATAGAAAACTTGTTTTTTGCTGGACAAATTAACGGTTCTTCTGGCTACGAAGAAGCTGCTGCCCAAGGCTTGATGGCAGGTATCAATGCCGCACTCAAGATTAGGGGAGAGGAAGCCTTTGTATTAGATAGATCCGAGGCCTATATTGGAGTCCTTATAGACGATTTAGTCACCAAGGAAACTGATGAGCCCTATAGGATGATGACCTCAAGAGCTGAATATAGACTTACCCTCAGGCAGGATAATGCAGATTTGAGGCTTACTGAAAAGGGCTATGAGATAGGTCTTGTATCTGAGGAAAGATATAGGAGGACCCTGGAAAAGAAGTCTGCCATAGAAGGGGAAATCCATAGGCTGGGCAAGGTCCAAATCAATCCAACTAAGGATAACAATAAACTACTTGAAGAGTTGGGAACCTCTACCCTTACCAATCCAGTGACCCTCTTAGATTTAATTAAAAGGCCTGAATTGGGATATGATATCCTAGAGGCCCTAAATCCAAATAGGCCGGAACTATTGAGGGAGATAAGGTTGCAGGTGGAAACGGAAATTAAATACGATGGCTATATTAAAAAGCAAATGATTCAAATTGACCAGTTTAAGAAACTAGAGAATAAGAAGTTGGATCAGGATTTTGATTATAATGTTGTCCGTGGACTTAGCAATGAAGCCAAGCAAAAATTGAACAATATAAAACCCGATTCAGTGGGGCAGGCTTCTAGGATTTCAGGAGTTTCCCCATCGGATATTAATGTTTTACTGATTTATTTAGAACAAAAAAGAAGGGAAGAAAGGACAGGGCCCAATGGATAATATAGATACCCTCCTACAAGGAGTCAAAGAATTTAATATTGATTTAGACCAGAATCAGATTAGGAAGTTTGCCATATATAAAAAACTTTTGAAGGAATGGAATAAAAAGATTAACATTACAGCCATAACAGACGATGTAGAAATCGATATAAAACATTTTTTAGACAGTCTTACCCCTATAACGAGTGGGCTCTTTTCCGAGAATGCAAGGGTAATAGACATAGGTACAGGAGGAGGGTTTCCAGGGCTACCACTTAAGATTTTCAATGAAAACTTGAATATAAGCCTATTAGATAGTTTGAATAAGAGGATAGTTTTCTTAAAGGAGCTAATTAACATTCTTGAATTACAGGGCATAGAGGCCATTCACGGCAGGGCAGAAGACCTTGGCAGGAATCCCCAGTATAGGGAAAAATACGATGTCTGTATCTCTAGGGCAGTGGCATCCTTAAACACCCTTTCCGAATACTGTATACCCTTTGTCAAGCTTGGGGGACATTTTATCTCAATGAAGGGACCCAATGTTGAAGATGAGGTAAGGGAAGCGGAAAAGGCCATAGGAATACTAGGTGGAAGAATAATTGATATAAGGACCATGAAAATTCCTCAATCAAATATAGTTCATTCTTTGATAATTGTGGAGAAAACCAGTGAAACTGCGACAAAATATCCTAGGGTCGGGGGAAATCCCAAGAAAAACCCCTTGTAAATTGGCCTTATTTGTAGGAAAAAACTTGGGCAATAAAGAAGGAAATACTTTAACAGATGTAGAATTATAGATTAAACTAATTTGGGAAGAGGGATATAAATGAGAAATGCACAGGCAGAAATAAGGTATATTCCCATTGCTGATATAAGGCCAAATCCATATCAGCCTCGAAGGGACTTTAATCAGAAGTCGCTAGAAGAATTGAGCCAGTCAATAAGATCCTATGGCGTTATCCAGCCCATAAGTGTAAGACAAATTCGTGCAAATGCCTATGAACTGATTGCTGGCGAAAGGAGATTGAGGGCTTCAGAAATTGCAAAGTTATCTGAGATACCCGCCATAATTGTTGATTATAGGGACAAGGAGTCTGCCCTAATAGCCCTAATGGAAAATCTGCAAAGGGAGGATTTGAATTTTATCGAGGAGGCTGAGGGTTACAACAACCTAATAGTAGATCATGGATTTACCCAACAGGAAATTGCAGAGCAGATGGGTAAGAGCCAATCAACTATTGCGAATAAACTCAGACTGTTGAAACTGCCGGAAGATGTAAAGGGAGACCTGCTTAGGTATAATTTGACAGAGAGACATGGAAGGGCACTCTTGAAATTATCGGGAGATGATTTGAAGAGAAGAATCCTAAATAGGATAGTTAAAAACGACTTAAATGTGAACAAGGCAGAAGCCCTGGTAGATGGGATTTTAAATGATTTAACAAAAAATGAAGAGGACGGTATAAGGCAGAATATTAAGAGCCTTATTAGCATAAGGATATATTTAAATACCATGAAGAAGGCCTTTTCTGCCATTAAGGAATCTGGAATTGAAGCAGAATACAAGGAAGTTGATAAGGGAGATCATGTAGAGGTAATAGTCAAAATACCTAAGACCTAGAATGTAATTAGATAGAACTGCTTTAGGTGAAAACTATAGGGTATATAAAAAGAAAGGTCCTATTGGCAGAAATACAATAGGGAGGTGTATTCATGACAAGAAAAGAAAAGAAGACAGGGAATCAAGATTCTTTGGAACTGGTCTTAATTAGAAGGGTCTATGATAATTTTGAGCTGGGAATGATTACTGCCATACTTTCTGAAAATAGTATACCCTATATATTGAAGGATATGGGCACCGGTGGCTATATGAGAATAATAGGGGGCCAATCCCTCTATGGTACCGAGATATTAGTCGAAGAGTCTTTTTTTGACAAGGCAAGTGAGATTGTGGCTTCTATACTAGAAGAGGAGCAGTAGACTTGTAAGTATTATAGGGGAAATTGGATTTTATTTAAAAAATGTTCCACGTGGAACATTTTTTGACTTTTTCTGCCAATATAATATCTATTAAAAGCTATAATACAATTAACAATCAGGAATAAATGTGATAATATAAATTTAGAATAAATAGAGAAGATTGGGCGGTTAATTAGAATTATGGTCTAGTGGTAAGACGAGGGAGGTATGTATATGTTTAGGCAAATGAGGCGGAGGAAGCAATTACTGTCAGGAGAAGAAACAAGAAGTATTTTAGAGAATTCTAGTGCCGGGGTTTTGGGAGTTGTAGGAGATGATGGCTACCCCTATACTGTCCCCATGAGCTATGTATATAAAGAAGGTAAAATATATATGCATAGTGCAAGGGAGGGGCACAAAATAGATAGCATCAGAAAAAATGAGAAGGTTGGATTCACAGTAATAGGAAAGAACCAGGTAATCCAAGAGACCTTTACTACATACTATCTTTCGGTTTCCATATTTGGCAGGGCTAGAATTCTAATAGACCCTGTGAAAAAGAAGAAGGCCCTTGAGGCCTTAGTTGAAAAATACTCTCCCGACTATATTCAAGAGGGGCAATTGGAGATTGAAAGGGAATGGGAGAAGGTAAAGCTGATTGAAATTGAAATTGAGCATATGACTGGAAAATCCGCCATTGAACTCATATATGAATAGGCTGCAAGGGAAACTGACCCTAGTAAGTCTCACTTGAATCAAGGAGGGGAAAATATGGGAAGTTATTTAACTAGTAAAAGAATCTATCTATATACAGCTATATCTTTTTTTGCAAGCCTTGTATTTCTCTATGGTTTTGCAAAAACTGCCCCAATATTTTACACTGGCTTTGATATGTACACAAGTCCAAATTTTCCAAGTAGGGTGGCGGACTTTTTATTTAAGTTTCTATTAGTTAATGATTTGACTGGAGCTGTTTTAAGTATTATTTTAACTGTAAAAGCTTTGATTGACAGGAAATAGATATATGGTGGGGTCTTAAAAGGAAAACAACTTTTAGTTAGCGGGGTGAGATTTACATGACATATAAGACAAATGTAATGAGAATTTTAGATAAGAAGAAGGTTAGATATTTAAGTTACAGCTATGCTGACACAGATGCCATAAGTGGGATCGAGGTAGTAAATACCCTAAACCTAAACCCTAGTCAGGTGTTTAAAACCTTGGTTACAATTGGAAAGTCAAAGAACTACTATGTTTTCTTGGTCCCCGTCGATGCAGAGCTTAATCTAAAGAAGGCTAGCACAAGCGTTAATGAGAAGTCTATAGAGATGATAAAATCAAAGGATCTATTGTCTGTAACTGGTTATGTCCACGGTGGGTGCTCACCTATCGGGATGAAAAGACCCTTTGCTATTACCATAGACGAATCCGCAAAGAACTTTGAAAAAGTCATATTTAATGCAGGCAAAATAGGTTATCAGATTGAAATAAGCCTAGAAGATTTGGATAGGGTGATTAATTATAAATTAGCCGACATTACATAAATCATGAGTTTCAGGAGGTCATTTTATGAAGGATATATCAAGAGGAAGTCTTATAAGATTAATTAACATAGCAGTTTTATTAATGCCAATGTCTTTTTTATTTCACTACCTTGAAACCTCTATACCTGCAAGGGGATCTACCCTTGCATTTTTAGGGGCTTTTTTATTTATAGTCCTGGCTGGAATAGTATCCATAAATTTAAAGCTAATTCCTATTATATTGATAAGTACCTTGAGTATTTTCTTGTCAATAGCCCTGGGAAATATATTTATAATTTCACCAAATGAATCTTGGTTTAATCCTTTTGGAATGAATTTTGCTATTATATTTGCAGGTATTATTATTTTAATTGGAATATTGATAATCCGATTATTTGCAAGGAAGATATTTAAATAGTGCTGAGGCCCTGTAAGGATAAAAACGATGAATATGCTAATGTTATCAAGGTGAATGTGAGGAATATACCCCGTCATCCCGAGGAGGGAAGTGACGAGGGATTTTGGTGGCGAAGGATTTAAAAGGCAAAAGTTTGTAATCCCTGATGGGGTTAGCTTGAGCCAATCATCCTGGGAAGCCTGGTGTGAGTTTGTCATCCCGAGGAAGGAAGTGACGAGGGATCTTGGTGGCGAAGGATTTAAAGGGCCAAGGTTTGTAATCCCTGATAGGACTAGCTTGAGCCAATCATCCTGGGAAGCCTGGTGTGAGTTTGTCATCCCGAGGAAGGAAGTGACGAGGGATCTTGGAGGCGAAGGATTTAAAAGGCCAAGGTTTGTCACCCCTGATAGGACTAGCTTGAGCTAATCATCCTGGGAAGCCTGGTGTGAGTTTGTCATCCCGAGGAAGGAAGTGACGAGGGATCTTTGCGGCGAAGGATTTAAAAGGCCAAGGTTTGTAATCCCTGATAGGGTTAGCTTGAGCTAATCATCCTAGGGACCATGGTGTGAGCTTGTCATTCCGAACGAATGTGAGGAATCTGTCTTGTATACTTTCAATGATTACAGGGTTCAAGCTTGCCATCCTGGGGAATACATCTCCCCGTCATCCCGAGGAAGGAAGTGGCGAAGGATTTAAAAGGCCAAGGTTTGTAGTTATAAAGCAAGAATTCCTCGCTAGGCTCGGAATGATAATGATTGTATAGTACTAGATACTTTATATTTGATGATATAAAAATGGAGGGGTCATAAGGATACTAAAAACTTAAGGACAAAACAAATTGTCTTGTGGCATATAGGGAAAGCAACAGGGCAGTAAAGTTCTACGAAAGGTTGGATTTAAATTTGATGGAACTAAAAAACATAGCTGCTTCCCCAATAAATCTATTGAAGAAAGATACATAAGACAACTATAAAACAAACTTTTACAAAATGTTCCACGTGGAACATTTTGTTTTTTGCCCTAAAACATTCCAAAATAAAAAAAGTATGGTATGATTATATTAATATAAAAATGTAAAACAAATCATTTAGAACTTCGGATAAAAATAGGTGGTGAATGTTTTGGGAAAGGTTGTTTCAATATTCAACCAAAAAGGCGGCGTGGGTAAGACTACAACGGCAATTAACCTTTGTGCAGGCCTGGGGAAACTCGGGAAAAAGGTGATTTTAATAGATATTGACCCCCAGGGTAATTCTACATCAGGTCTAGGAGTCGAAAAGCATGATGGAAGACCAATTGTATATGATGTCCTGGTAAACCAAGCTAACATCAGTGATACCATAAGAGAGAGTTCGGCTGAAAACGTCTTCATAATACCTTCCAACAATGAGTTGGCAGGTCTGGAGATTGAACTGGCTAGGATAGGGGGTTGGGAAAGTATTTTAAGGGATAAGCTGAAGGAAATACAGGATGATTACGATTTTATATTTATAGATTGTCCGCCATCCTTAGGCATACTTTCAGTCATAGGTCTAGTGGCTTCCAATAGTGTAATCATTCCCATCCAATGTGAATACTACGCCCTAGAAGGTGTAAGCCAGTTGTTTGACACCATAAAACTCGTAAAAAAAGGGCTGAACCCCGACTTGGAAATAGAGGGCGTAGTGCTGAGCATGTTTGACGGCAGGACAAACCTGTCTATACAGGTAGTAGATGAGGTTAAGAGTTTCTTTAAGGAGAAGGTCTATGTGAGCATAATCCCCAGAAATGTTAGGTTAGCCGAGGCCCCTAGTCACGGACTATCCATAATAGACTACGACGATAAGTCAAAGGGGGCCGAGGCCTATATGGATTTGGCAGAAGAATTCTTAGAATTAGTTGAGGAGTGATTAGATGAGTGCTAAGAAAAGAGGATTGGGCAAGGGGCTATCTGCATTAATCTCAGAAGATATTGTTGACGAGGACAGGGAAGTAAAAGAAACAGTAGAGTATATAGATATAGGTCTTATAAGCCCAAATAAGGGACAGCCTAGGGCCGATTTCAAGGAGGAAAGTCTTGAAAGTTTGGCGGAATCAATAAAGGTAAATGGATTAATACAGCCAATCTTGGTGAGAAAAAGTGGCCGAAAATATGAGATAATAGCAGGGGAAAGAAGGTGGAGGGCCTCTAAGATGGCTGGGCTCAAAGAGATTCCCTGTCTGCTAAAGAACATTGACGACGAGGCTTCTGCTAAATATGCCCTAATAGAGAATATACAAAGAGAAAACTTAAACCCCATTGAAGAAGCCATGGCATATAAAAGGTTAATGGAAGATCATAAACTTACTCAGGAAGAGGTGGCTAGGGAAATAGGAAAATCAAGGCCCTATATAGCCAATACCATAAGACTTTTGAATTTGAATAAGGAAATCATAGACTATATTTCTAAGGGAGAGCTAACAGCAGGACATGGGAAGGTACTCCTGG